>JABLTO010080871.1_pt1 | contig 17817 bp, 7 predicted proteins | sample 7160091 | NCBI WGS metagenome assembly JABLTO01 (sample SAMN14651225, study PRJNA627086) | human gut metagenome | isolation source: feces | host: Homo sapiens
ACGACTGTGGAGTGTACTTAGGATCTGTGAGTAGAGATAACTCCGGTTACTCAAAAGCATACACAAAGAAACAGTAAGCGGTATTCGTGAGAATCTGCATTATCTCGATGTGAGTATGTTTAATCACATTTTGAGTGGCAGGAAGCTTATGGAAAAAGAAAACACTGAAGGACTGCTCCATCCATCCATGCTGCAGATCCGCTATCTGACAGAACTGGCAAAAATAGGCAAAAAACGAGGCAGCGTGGCGCTGATCGCCGATACCTGCGGAGTCAGCCATGGCCCGGTAAGCCGCTTTTTTAAAGAATGCATTGGTGCAGGATACCTGAGTGAAGGCTATGAATTTACCGAAAAGGGTACCCGCGCACTGAAAACATACCAGAGGATTCTGAAAGAAGTCGGCGCCTATCTGGAACGGATCGGGATCGCGGCATCCGAGATCCCCGAAAAAACAAGACAGCTCATTGAGAACGTAGATTACAGCCTTCTCATGACAATGACCAGAAATTCCGGCCAGGTAAAGGAATCCCGAAACCAGACAAATGCAGAAAAAGGAAGCCTCTATTATCTGGATCATGTGCTGGAAAAAGGCCGCTTCGAAGTAGGAATTGCCATTTATCAGCTGAACACAGAAGGCACAACGAAGCTTTCCATGGCAAACAACGGGTTCGAGCATCTGGCCTGCATCCGGAACAATACCCGGGGAAGCTGGCTGGAATTGACCACCCGTGAGATGCACGCCCATTCCCGGATCGACGGGGCAGATATGCGGGGAAGGCTCTCATCCCTGAAATACGTAGACCAGGGCCAGCTCTACGAAGCCGCCATCCGGGAGGGCAAAGTTCGCATTCCCCTAAGTGCCTGCCGCTTCATGAAGACCCACCTGGGAAACGTAAAGGGAATGGTCTCCATCACCGTTACCTGCAGCGTAGGCAAAGCCCATATGCCGGAGAGCACCGCACTTCTGATGTTCTGGCTGTAGAAAATAATCAGACCGATTAAAAGCCGAAATGAAAAAAATTCGGCTTTTTTTTGTGCCAAAAATCCGGAAATGCCCATGTTTACGGGATTTTTGAAAAATATAAATGGTTCCCGCGGGGAACGGAAAACGAAAAAATAGTTGACCCAAACTAACACTTGTGATTAAATGACAGCAGAGAGTTAGACATGGGTAACAGGAGAGAATGTGCCCTGGCCTGCTTAAAAGAAGGGTGTGCGACACCTTACCACATAAGGAGGAAAGAAATGAGAAGAAAGAATTTATGGCTTCGCCTGTCATCCTGTACGATGGCAGCCCTGATCGCAACAACATCCATCGTGCCGGTATCTGCGGCAGAAGTGGAATTTCAGGATGAAGCTTCCGCAGACGTTGCAGAGGAAGCTGCAGAAGAAGTACAGGAAGCAGCTGGCGATGAGACAGAGGACGTGACACTTGCTACCGACGAGAATGCAGAGCAGGGAGAGACAGAAGACGCAGCAGAGGCTGAGCTTGCTGTCGAGGACGGCTTCTCTGACGGAGAAAGTGATGCGGCGCTGGTACAGGAGAGCCCGGCAGCTGAACTTACCGGTACGGTACAGACTGGTTTTGGAAGCACAAACACCAATCTGGAAAAAGGCAGCTACGAAGTAACGGTATCCATGATGAAGGCAGACGATACCACAGCAGCATCCATGGCAAATTCCTGCATCGCAGGCAAAGGAACTCTGGTAGTAGCAGAGGACGGAAGTGCCAAGCTTACTGTACCGATCCAGGGAATTACCATGATGGGACAGACAGCATATGCAACAGACTGGAAGGTATACAAGGGAGCAGTAGGAACGGAAGCGACAGCAGCAGAGTATACAACCGATAAAGACGGAAATGTAAACAGCATTACATTCGCAATCCCGGATAAAGCCCAGGACGGCGTATATGTAACCATGACTATGGCAGCAGGAAGAACACAGGATGCATTTCTGAAAGCTGATTATGCAAACGCAGAGAAGGATGCCGCAGCAGTAGACACATCCGCACTGGAGGCAACCATCGCACAGGCAGATGCCCTTGATGAGATGGCATACACCAAGGCATCCTGGGACGGAAATAAGGATGCCATTGATGCAGCTAAGACAGCAGCCAAAGCAGCACTGGAGAAAAAAGAATCTCAGGAGGCTGTGGATGCGGCGAATACTGCACTGGCAGATGTAGTAAGCAAACTTGAAGCAGCTGGTGACCCGGCAGAACTTCTGGCACTTCTTGACCAGGCAAAAGCAATGGTAGAAACAGATTATACTGTAGAAAGTGTACAGCAGTGGTGGAAAAATCTTCAGACTTCGATCACAAATGCGGAAACAGCAATCAATGGCCGTGAGACAGAAAAGGTTCTTGCAAGCAAGAAAAGTTTTCTGAACACTCCGATAGGACGTCTGGTAAAAGCTTACGATACAACAGTATTATTACAGAAGCTTACAGAAGCAGAGGCACTGAAAGAGGAAGATTATACGGAAGACAGCTGGAAAGAGGCAGGCCTTGCAGCTGTGATTCAGAGAGCAAAAGATGTCATTGACAATCGTGGAAGTAAAGATGAGGTAAAAGGTGCTGCCAATGAACTGGAAACAGCAATGGATAAACTGATAGCAGTTTCCATGGAAGTGACAGTTGGACGTGGAGATTTCGTAAAGAAACTCACACCTGGAACCTACAGCCTTCCGATCAATCTTCTGAATGCAGGACATATTGATGCTACACAGCAGTATACAACCAAAGATTACATGAAACATACATCCATGGCATCCGGATGCTTCACAGGAGATGCAACTCTGGTAATCCATGAAGATGGAACTGCAACTCTTACAACTGGTTTAGGAGCAGTTACTTCTGATGCTTTGGGATCTGCACAGTCCGGTGGTGCAGATGACTGGTCCATTTATGAAAATACTCAGGATTTCCTCAATGGAACTGCAAATTCTGCTAAAGGTGCCCGTTATAAAGCACATGTAGATAAATTGGGTATCCTTGGAGGAAAGAGAAAACCGACCAAGATTAGCTTTACTGTGCCGGATCTGAAACAGAACGTAGTTGCAACCCGTATGCACATTGAGATCATGGGCGTTTATCAGGATGCCTGCATTGGCCTTGACTGGAATAATGTAAAGAAAGTAAGCGATGATACAAGTGCAACTTCTACCGTAGAAAAAACTTACGAGATCGCACCGGATGTACAGACACAGCTTGAGAACATGAAAGCAGGAAGTACTGTAAAACTGGATGCAGATGTGACTCTCAGTGATGACTTGATCATCCGTGGCGGTACCTTGGATCTCAATGGTCATGCACTGAACCAGGCAGACAACCTGATCCGTATCAAAGGTGATGTAACGATCATCGACAGCAGTACGGAAAAAACAGGTAAGCTCACCCGTGAGAAATATGTAAGCAATACGAATTCCAGTGCTTCCATTACTGTAGAAAAGGGATCCTTGTCTGCAGAAGGTGTTACGATTGACGGACAGATTGGAAATGCAATGTCTTATAATTCACTGAATTATCTGGCTGGACTTCCTCGTGTTGCGGTATCACTGAAAAACTGTGCACTGGTTAATACATTACAAGCTGTAGGCAATACTACAAGTAATAATAATGTATATTTTAGTAATATGTCCAACGGAATTGATGTGACAGTAGATAATTGTACATCTGATAAGGGAATGGAATTTTCCTCCTGTGTGGGAGAAAAAGTTTCGGTTACAAATTCAACACTGTGGAGCTATAGTCAGTATAGTAATGAAGGTGGTGCTGCAACATTTACCGGTAATACAGTAAGTGGTAGTGTTACTATTAAAGCAGATGAACTCACGGTCAGAGCTGATAAAATCAGCAATGGTATAACCTTTAGTGGTAATGGTGATGTTACACTGGAAAACATGGATGTTTCAACTAATGACTCCCGTGGAGCAGCTGTTAAATCATACGGAACAGGAACTGTAACAATCAAAAGCGGTGTTTACACTTCTGAAGGTAAGAGAGGCTATGCAATCAATTCGTCTGGAGCACCGGTAGTAATCGAAGGTGGTTATTTCAAGAGTGCGAATAAGCTTGTAAATAATAATTCATACAAAACTCCTGCAAATAAAAAACTGGGAGAAGTAACAGAAGGTGATTATGCCGGATATTATACACTGGTAGATGATCTGGATGGAACTGTTGCAGATCCGGTAGCAACCATCTACAATGCAGATGGCAGTGAAGCAGAGAAACTGGGAGAGGATAAAGCAGACCTGATCGTTTCTTTTGCCGGTGAAGGACAGACAGTAAAACTGAACAAAGATATCAGCACAAGTTCTGAAACAAACTACAAGAATATGACACTGGATCTGAATGGACATACACTGACACTTGCACAGGGAATGGTTTCTTTCAGTGGAACTTGCCGTGTGATTGACAGTTCTGCAGATAAGAGTGGAAAATTGGTGGCTAATGGATGGGCATTTACTTCTCAGCAGAATTTTGACTCTGGCCTGATTCTTGATAATGTAACTTGTGAAACACCAGTGCTTCAGTATGTTTCTATTGGTAAATTATACGTTATCAATGGTACTAAAATTATTGGAACAACAGTAATTAATCCGGCAATAGGTTCCGGCGCTGCATATGTTCAGGATAGTACATGGACATTTGGAGCGCAGGATGAAGACGGAAATGCTGTAGATGGACAGGCCCTTCTTGAAAATACAGTAAGAGCTGCCCAGTATACAATTACCAAGAACGAAGATGGTTCTTTCACTGTAGCAGTTACAGATTTTGGTAAAAACATGAGAGCTTTTGAAGCTCTGGATGCTTCTGCTTACACCAAGGCAAGCTACAAGGCAGCAAAAGATCTCTATGACACACTGGATGGAACAATCGATGAGGATATCACAGAAGAGCAGATCAAAGCATTCAACGATGCAGTAACCGCTCTTCAGCCGGTAGCTACAGAGACTTCTATCAACGCTCTGAAATCTGCCATCACAGCAGCCAAAAAGGTAAAAGCAGCAGACTACACCGCAGCATCCTACAAGACATACAAAGCAGCCATCACAGCCGCAGAGACAGTCCTGAATGGTGAAGATTTCTCCGATACAGAGGTAACAGCAGCAACCAAGGCTCTTACCGATGCCAAGGCAAAACTTGTCAAGCTGAAAACACAGTCCATCACCGTTTCTGTAAAGAACACCAAAAATGTGGTTTCCAAGAAATACGGTGACAAGGCATTCTCCCTTGGAGCAAAAGCGAAGACTACTTTAACTTACAAGTCTTCCAATACAAAGATCGCAACCGTAGACAGAAAAGGTAAAGTTACCATCAAAGCTGCCGGTACTGTAAAGATTACCATCAACGCAAAAGCAACCGGCACTTATAAAGCAGCAACAGCCAAAGTGCTGACCATCAAGATCGCCAAGAAAGCTCCGACCATCAAAACAAAGATCGGAACCAAGAACCTTTCTTACAACACTCTTAAGAAGAGAGCACAGGTATTCACACTTGGCACTTCTGTAAACAGCAAAGGTACTTTAACTTACAAGAAACTTTCCGGATCCAGTGCAGTTTCCGTAAACAGCAAGACCGGCAAGCTCACAGTTAAGAAAGGCCTCAAGAAAGGCACTTACAGAGTAAAAGTTCAGATCAAGTCCGCAGCAAAAGGCAACTACACTGCAGGAAGCAGAACTGTAACCGTAACTGTAAGAGTTAAATAATTTACGGATCTTCGGATCAACAGATTCCACTTATGTGAAATCCCTCGGCTTTTTCTCCTGAAAGCCGGGGGATTTTGTCAATATCGATTAAAGGCCGAAATGAAAAAAAATCGGCCTTTTTTTGTGCCGAAAGTCCGGAAAAGCCTGTATTTAAAGCATTTTTAAAATTTTAAAACCGTTCCCGTAAGGAACCAAAGGCGAAAAAACAGTTGACTGAGACTAACAATCGTGGTTACAATGCCAGTATAGAGTTAGCCTGAGACAACAAGCGGCTATTTGTCCGGGCACAAAAGCACAAATAACAGAAAGGCAGAGAAAGAATGAAAAAGAAAGTAATCGCAGTTCTTCTTGCCTCCATGATGGCAACTTCCATGGTTCCGGTAACGGCCATGGCAGAGGATCAGCCTGACGTAGTGAGCGCAGAAGAGACACAGGACCTGTCCGAAGATACAGAGACAGAGGACCAGGGATTTTTTGAAGAAGAAACCGATGTGCAGGAAGCGGAGACAAAAGCTCCGGCAGAAGAGGAATCCCAAGAAGAAGATTCCCGGGACGCTGTAGAGCTGGAGAAGAGCGAAGATGCAGATTCTCTGGATCTTTCCCAGGATACGTTAGAGAGCGATTCTGATGAGGCAGATCCTTTCGGCCTTACCGATGGAACCGCACCGGCAGCAGAAGCAGCCGGAACTGTGACTCTTAACGGAGTTGCTTTTGATACTGCAAAAACCTACATCGTTCCGCTGACTCTGAAAAATGCCCACAATCTGGAGCAGGACAGTGCGGCAGTTGCATGCCCGGGTAAATTCGGAACCCTGACATTTGACGCAGACGGAACTCCGAAGATTTCCACAAACCTTCGAAGCGTAACCGTGGGAACGCTTACCGATTATGCCTATGATTTCAAGATCTATCAGGGAACAAAGCCGTCTGGGGAGACGGTGGCTGCGGATATCGTGGCAGCACAGACGGTAGGCAAGGCAGACGGAAACGGAAACCATGAAGTTCCGGAAACCATCTCCTTTGCCATTCCGAAAGATGCGTACAACACAACAGGCGTATACTTAAGCATGTATGTAGATGCCATGGGCTATGCGCCGGATGCTTATCTTCAGATCGACTATGCAGGCGCAAAGGAATCCGGGGATCCGTCTCTGAATTTTACTACAGAGATCAGCACAGCTGAGGTGGAGCAGTTTGGTAATTACAATGTTACCTCCCAGGTGACGGTAAAGGACGGACGTATCACAGATGTTTCTCTTGCAGGAAATGATTTCAAGGGAACCCATGCGGACGATAACCAGATGTACCTGAACAAGGCCATCAATGGTCTTGGCAGCACAAAGGGTATGAAGGAAAAGCTTACCGGCCTCTATATGAACGATGCCCAGAAGCTCAACGATCTGGATACTGTTTCCGGAGCAACCTATTCTTCCAACGCCATAAAGAACGCCACCATGAATGCCCTTGGCGTAAAGATCGAGCAGGAGGTGATCCCGGATGCCCCGACAGAAAAACCGGCACCAGGACTTTACTACATCGAGATGAAAGACCGTACAGATGTGGTTGACCACGGACTGGTTGGCGAGAGCAAAAAAGCTGGCGCATACCTTCGTGTAGACAATGACGGAAAAATGTGGCTGACCTATAAGATGGTTTCCGGAACGACCGGAGAGCCGCTGTATGTTCTGGGCTATAACGGATATTATCCAAACGGTGATACTACACAGCCTCTTACAAAAGAAGGCGTAACATATTCCACAGAGAGCGCAACAGCTCCGACCATCGGTGACTGTACGGTTGTTACGGATATCACAGTTCCTCTTGACGGTATCAGCCAGACCTATGTGAACAACGTATATCTCTATGTGGATGCCATGAAGAACCTGAACGGCGAGGTTTCCGGCGTAAACTTTGACGCAGGTAAGTTCAACATCAATTCCACCATCACTCTGTACTGGGATACCCTGTATAATCTTTCTGAGGATTCCAGCGCAGCAGAGCTTGCAAAGCTTTCCGATGGTGTATACAAATTAACAGGTGAGATGGTAAAAGTGAACAAAGTGGATATGTCCATGAGCAACAATGCCATCAACCACAACATCAAACTGGTAGTAAAGAATGGTGTTCCATATGTGAACATGAACTTCAACAGCCTGACCATCACTTCCCTGAAGGGATATCTGAAGAACCTGAGCTACTATGCAAGTGGCTATGAGGTTTCCAAGACAGGAGAGCCAAGCGGAACTCTGGTTCCGGTAACTGTAAATTCTCTTCAGAAGTTCTCCAACGGAAAGACTCTGAAGGATGATTTCGGAACGGATTATCCGAATGATATTACGTTCCCGCTGTGCGAAGAGGCTCTGGAAGGAAACAATGAGATCCCGCTTCAGGTATTTGTTCCGATCATGGATGCCATCACTCCTGGCTCCGGAAAACAGAACGTTTATCTGCGCCTGGATTACTCCACACTGAAAAAGACCACAGATGCGGATGCAGATTTCGCCGAGACTGAGAAGGCTCCGACAGATCCTTCTACCATCAAGAAACAGGCTGCACAGACCATCACAGTTGCAGTTAAGAACAGCAAGAACGTGGTTTCCAAAAAATACGGTGACAAGGCATTCTCCCTTGGCGCAAAGGCAAAGACAGGTTTAACCTACAAGTCTTCCAATACAAAGATCGCAACGGTGGACAGCAAGGGCAAGGTAACGGTCAAGGCTGCCGGTACTGTGAAGATCACCATCAGCGCAAAAGCAAGCACAAGCTACAAAGCAGCCACAAAGACCATTACCCTCAAGGTTGCAAAAGCAACACCTGTAGTAAAGACAAAGATTTCATCAAAGACACTTTCCTACAGTGCGCTGAGAAAGAAAGCACAGGCGTTCACTCTTGGCACTTCCGTGACCAGCAAGGGAAAACTGACCTATGCAAAAACAGCAGGAAGCTCTGCATTTACCGTAAATAAAACAAACGGAAAGATCACGGTAAAGAAGGGCCTGAAGAAAGGTACCTACAAGATCAAAGTGAAGATTTCCGCAAAAGCGACTGCAAACTACAATGCAGGAACAAAGACAGTTCTTGTTACTGTAAGAGTGAAATAAGCTCTGAAAAATTGATAACCTGACAAATTTCCCCCTCATCCGGCCCATGCTTCCCCTGGCATACGGCAGGACAGAGGGGGATTTTTTGCAGAGGGTATGTTATACTTGATACAGCGGAGGAGTTTTTACAGATCGATACAGACAGGAGAAGGGATTTTATGAAGATTACGATAACAGCGGTTTCCGTACCTGCTCTCCGGCAGATCCAGGCATTCCGGAAACGTTATGAACAGCAGTACCCGGAGGACGATCTGACCATCGTCTGTTTCTATGTTGCGGGACAGGAACAGCGATACGTTCTGGAACCGGAAAGGATCATAAAGGATATTGCCACGGCAGATGTGGCGGTGGTGGATACCATGGGGGCTTCCGAAGAGCTTCAGGAGATCGTGGCAAAAGGTCTGAAAGCCTGTAAGGGCCATCGGATCGTCATTGGAAACGCACTCCGGGACTATATCCGCCTGGGTTCTTTTTCCATGGGTGCCATGGGAAAAATGATGAAAGGTTCCGGCGGGAAAAAAGATCCCGGGAATGTGTCCGGGACGTCCGGAACCGACAGCGCAGAGGTATCCGGCAACGGTGAGAAAAAATCCTCCGCCGGTGCACTTACAAAAATGCACCGGATGCGGCGGATGGCAATGATGATGGGAAATGTGCTGCCTTTTGGTGTCACCCGGGATATGAAGAACGTGTTTCTTCTGATCGATTACTGGCAGCAGGCCACCAGGACAGATATGGAATCTTTTATGCATCTTATCCTCCGGCAGTACGGCGGACGAAAATTTCTCCCGAAGGAGAAACCCTGTACCATGGAGTACGGCGTCTATCTGAAAGATCCTTTTTCCATGGAAACCTGGGATACACCGGCGAAATTCTGGAAGAAGGCAGCTTTTGACAGTCAGCGGGAAACCGTGGCCCTGCTTTTTTACGGACATTCCTATCCCAATGATTTTCTGCCGGTAGTACAGGCTCTGGCAGAGAAACTGGGAGAGAGGTACAATCTGTTTCCCATTGCATTTTCCCAGAATGAGGACGGAGATCTGAAGAAACTGCGGGCATTTCTCACGCAGAAGAAAACACCGGTTTCGGCAGTGGTCAATCTGATGCCCTTCCGCCTGGGTGCAGGGCCCATGGGTGGAGATGCGGAGCAGGCGGTGGAAATCCTGAAAGAACTGGATGTTCCCTATTTCAAACCCTTCTGCCTGACCAGAGTTTCCGGGGAGGAATGGGAGCGGGCGGATGCCGTGAAACCCGGAGAGTTTCTTATCAGCATCCTGCTTCCGGAGCTGGACGGCGGGATCCTTACATTTCCGGTAGGGGTTATGGGAAGTGGAAGCACAGAGGGAGAAGAATCTGTCTTTCCACAGCTGGAACCCATAGCGGAGCGAGTCGATATCTTTGTGGCGCGCCTTTCCCGGATGCTGGAACTTAGAAAGAAAAAACGGGAAGAGAAGCGGCTGGCGGTGATCTTCTATAATTATCCCCCGGGGGAGAGCAATGTGTTCGGAGGAGCATTTCTGGATACCTTTGCCTCGGCATCCAGACTGCTTGAGGGGCTGAAAGAGGCCGGCTATGATACAGAGGGACGCTCTCCCGAAGAGTTTCAGGAAGTGTTTGTCACAGGCGGACACTGCAACCTGCCTCAATGGTGCGAGGAAGGGGAAGATGGGATCACCTGGGAGTTTGAGGGAGAAGAATATCCCATCCGGGGGATCTGTGTGGGAAATGTTTTTCTGGGACTGCAGCCCCTTCGCGACCCGGAGGGAGAAAGCGGGGATCCGGGAAGATATCACGACCGGAACCGGAAGCCTTCCGGGGAATATCAGGCCTTTTATCACTGGATCCGTGAGGGATTTCAGGCGGACGCCATGATCCACTTCGGCACCCACGGCACACTGGAATTTCTGCCCGGAAAAGATAACGGCATGACCGGAAGCTGCTGGCCGGATCAGCTGGTGGGAGAGATTCCACATTTCTATTACTATTATATAGGAAATCCTTCGGAGGCCATGATCGCCAAGCGCCGTTCCCTGGCAACGCTTGTAAGCTATCAGGCACCGGAGCTTAAAAAGAGCGGTCTGTATGGAGATTATCAGGAACTCAGGGAAATGATCGGAGAGTACCGGGAGAGCTTCCAGAGTGCACCGGAGCGGTGCGGGGATCTTCTTTTGAACATCGCAAAAGCAGGGAAGAGCTGCGGATTTCTGGAAGGAGATTCCGGAGAAAACTGCTCGGAAAAAGATCTGGATCTTCTGGAAGAGAGGCTTTATGAATATGAAAACAGTCTGATCACCGATGGTCTTCACGAGATCAACGAGACAGAACTTAACGGGCTGGTACATGGACTGGACGGCGGCTATGTTCCGGTGGGAACGGCAGGGGATGTGGTAAAGAATCCGTCGATCCTGCCTTCCGGACGGAACCTGGTGCAGTTTGACCCAAGGCTGGTGCCCACCAGAACGGCCTGTGAGCGGGGAATGAAGGCGGCGCAGCTTTCGGTGGAGGCTTATCATGAGAAGACGGGAACGTATCCGGATACTACGGCGCTGATCCTCTGGGGACTGGAGACTTCCAGAAGCCAGGGTGAGACTATCGGACAGATCCTGTATTATCTGGGCATCCGCCTGAAAACGGAAAAGAGCAGTTACGATGACCGGCTGGAGGTGATTCCCACCGAGGAGCTGGACCGGCCACGTATGGACGTGGTGATCCACATCTGCGGATTTTTCCGGGACATGTATCCAAACCTGATCGATAACTTAAATGCCATGTTCCGGCAGATCCTCCGGCTTGAGGAAGGTCCGGAAAAGAGTTATTTTACGGCAAATACCAGAAAGATGGCAGAAGAGCTCCAGAGATCTCATCCCGAAATGGAGGAACGGGAAGCCTGGGATCTGGCATCCTGCAGGATCTTTGGCCCCAAAGAAGGGGAGTATGGAACCCGGCTTACGGATGTTGTGCGAAAAGGCAGCTGGAAGGATGCGGCAGAGATCGGAAGTTCTTTTACCGAGGATCTCTCTTACGGGTATTCCTTCCGGAGGCGAGGAGTGAAAGCCGAAGAAGTGCTGGCCGGGCAGTATGACCATGTGGATTTTATTTCCCAGGTGCGCAACAATGTGGAGTATGAGCTGACAGATCTGGATCACTATTATGAATTTTACGGCGGACTTGCCAGAGCCGTGGAGAACAAAAAAGGCAGCAAACCGGTCATGCTGGTGGCAGATACCACCGGTGAGACGGTGAAGGTGCAGGATCTTAAGAGTTCTCTGGAGCGTGGGATCGCCACAAGGCTTCTAAACCCCGGATGGATTCAGGGGATGATGCGCCATGATTATCACGGTGTGCAGCAGATCGCGAAACGGTTTGAGAATGTGATGGGGTTTGCAGCCTCCACCGATGCGGTGACAGGCGAGACCTTTTCCCGGATGACCCGGTGCTATGCCGGGGATGAAAAACTCCGGAAACAGATGCAGCAAAGCAACAAATGGGCATACATGAAGATGATGGAGCGGCTGATGGAGGCCAGCAACCGGGGCTATTTTGATGCAACGGAAGAAGAACTGTCCCAGATCCGTGAGGCATATCTGGAGGCAGAAGGAGAGGCGGAAGAATGATGCGGGAAAAAACTTATGATTATCCATTTACGGCCATTGTAGGCCAGGAACCTATGAAGGAGGCCATCCTTATCAATCTGGTGAACCCGTCTGCAGGCGGGGTGCTGATCCGTGGACAGAAGGGAACGGCCAAGACCACTGCGGTGCGTGCTATCCCGGGACTTATGAAGGACTGCCGGGTGGTGGAGATCCCTGCCAATGCCACAGAAGACCGTGTGGCAGGAACCATCGACATCGAGGCTGCACTGAAAGACGGGGAAAAACAGTTCCAGCCAGGTCTTCTGAAAGAGGCGGACGGAAATATCCTCTATGTGGATGAGATCAATCTTCTGGACGACCATATCGTGGATCTGTTACTGGATGCGGCGGCAACGGGGCGCAATACCGTGGAGAGAGAAGGGATTTCCTGTACTCATTCAGCCCGGTTTGTGCTGGTCGGTTCCATGAACCCGGAGGAGGGAAACCTGCGGCCGCAGCTTCTGGACCGTTTTGGCATGGTGGTGGATGTGGAAGCAGAGACAGACGTGGATAAGCGGGTGCAGATCATTGAGAACCGGATGGCCTATGAGAAAAATCCGGGGTATTTCTGCCGGAAGTACAAAGAGTCTCAGGAAGAACTTTCCGAGAGGATCCGCAGTGCCAGAGAGTTTCTGCCGACGGTGCGTGTCCCAAAGGAGCTGTTAAGGCTGGCGGCACAGATCTGTGTTGCCTACGGCACTGACGGCCACCGGGCGGATATCGGAATGATCCGGACTGCACAGACCATTGCCGCACTGGAAGGCCGGAAAAAGGCTTCTCGGGAGGATCTTGAGCGGGCTGCCCGGTATGTTCTGCCTCACCGGATGCGGAAAAATCCTCTGGAAGACGGACAGATGGATCCTCAGGTAATGGAAGAGATTCTTTCCGCCGGGAAAAAGAGCTCCAGGGAGCCGGAAGCTTCCGGGGAGGGTGACTAGATCCGGGAAAAGGAAGACGGGCAGATTCTGAGGAAGTATTCCTTCCGGTAAAACAGAGCGGAAGAGAGTATTCGGTACTGGAAGTTCTGGACGGGATGAAACAGGAGATCTTTCTGAAAAGAGAGCAGCAGCCCCGGAAAGAATGGCTGCCGGGTGGGAAGCACAGTGGTTCTCTGGTGATCTCCTCCGGTCAGGAAGAGATTTTGCGAGCCGGAGAGGTGGATCTTCCGGCGTCTGTCCGGGCGGCGCTGGAGAGCGGCAGGATCGGGGGAGAGGACCGGGAGATCAGAGCGTGTGACCTCCGGCTGAAACGCTTCCGGAGAAAAAATAAGGTGTCTATTTTATTTCTGGTGGATGCCAGTCGTTCCCAGGGGGCAAAAGAGAGGCTTTCTTTTGCGAAAAGTGCGGTACTTTCCATCCTGCGGCGGGCGTACAGTGACAGGGACCGGGCAGGAATGGTGGTTTTCGGGAACCGAAAAGCAGAACTGATCCTGCCTTTTACCAGAAGTGTGGATTTTGCGGCAAGGCCTATGGAAGAGCTGAAAGCCAGAGGGAATACCCCTCTTGCCATGGGAATCCGAAAGGCTCTGAAAGTTCTGGAGGCGGAAAAACGGAAGAATCCGGAAGAGACCGGGATTCTGGTGATGCTCACTGACGGCAAGGCCAATTTTGACACCCGGGAGGGAAAGCCCTGGTCTCTTGCCCTTAAGGCGGCTGAGGAGCTGAAACGAAAAGGCGTGCCGGTGTTGGTGATCGATACGGAAAATTCCGTGTTCGGCATGGGGCTGGTCAGACAGTTATCCGATGCGGCAGGCGGGAAATATGTGAAGCTCTGACCGGAAGCTCTGTGTGAAAAAAAGCCGGATATCCAGGTGTATCCGGGATCTTGATTAAAGACCGAAATGAAAAAATTTCGGTCTTTTTTTTGTCGAAAAATCGGGAACATGGCGGATTTAAAGGATTTTTGAGATCATCGAACCGTTCCCTGTGAGCACGGTTTGGACGATAGTATGTTGACATTAACTTTTCCTCATGATACGGTTAATCATGGCTAACAAGTGCTCATAGGAGGATGATGGGTATGAAGATAAAAAAATTTAAGCGAAGCAGTGCGTTTTTTATGGCGGCTGCACTGTGCCTGGGGAGCACATCCGGTGTTTATGCCATGGATGCGAGTGAACTTTCCAGGATCATCGAAGAGGCGAAGAACACAGATACTTCCGGGTATACACCGGAGAGCTGTGAGAGCCTTCAGGCTGCTCTTGAAGGAGCGGAGAACCTTCTTTCAAAAGAAAATGTAACGGAGGAAGAGCTTGGGGCAGGCGGAATGATGCTTCAGGCAATCCTGGAAAATGGTCTGGTGGCTCAGGCGGACAAGTCTTCTCTGACGGCGGTTCTTTCGGAGGTGGCTGCATACACAGACGACACACAGGATGGATATGAAGTACTGGATCAGGTACGTGCCCAGGCTCAGGCTGTGCTTGAGGATGGTAATGCCACCCAGACAGAGACCGACGGCGTGGCATCCGCAGTGGCCCAGGCAGAGGAGAACCTTGGGGGCGGTATCGACAAGACTGTGTTAAGTGACCTGATCACCCAGGCGGAAGCGGTGGATACTTCCGGCTCAGATGACGCTTCCGTACAGCAGTTAAAGTCTGCCATTGCGTCTGCAAAACAGGTGGCTGCAAACCCGTCTGCCACACAGAGCCTGGTGGATAAGCATATCCAGCTTCTTCAGGCGGCTGCGGAGGCACTTTATCAGAAGACGGACTCCAATACGGTTTATGACGGGGTATACCAGATCGGCGGACTGCTCCACCATGCTACCGCAGATCAGGTTTCCATGGGAAACTCAGCGCTGGTAAAACCCTTCCAGCTGATAAAAAAAGGAAATGATATCCATCTGCGGATCGAATGTACGTCCCTGACTACCAAGCTTGGCAAGCAGAATTTTACCGGCTATCTGGCAAGCATGTGGTATTTTCCGGGATTTACCAGTGAAGATACCCTGCCTTATGCGGCCGCAGAGGAAGGCCAGGCTGTAGATACCGGTGAGACGCAGAATGCGGCGGAGACAGAAGCTGAAGATCCAGAAGAGGCGCAGAGCGCAGCGACGGAAGCTGCGGAGGAGAGTTCTCAGGCACAGACAGAGGATGCAGCAGAAGACGAACTTTTTATGGACGGAGAGGAAGCTTCCGGGGACAGCGATGGTGCAGCGACTGGAGAAGAGGCTTCTGCGGCTCAGGAAGAAACACAGTCTCTGGATGAGAATGAAGTTCCGGCGGCAGAGGCTGCCACAGCAAAAGCAGTGGGTGTGGAATCCTACTATGACATTTATGATTCCTACAACGATCCGAAAAAAGGCACCGATGCCACAGTAAAAGGGAAAAAATATCCTCATTACATAACCATTCCGGTAGAGCTGAACCAGAGCATCGTATGGACCAGGATCTATGTTCCGGTCATGGAAGCCATCAATGCAGGTGGCGGAAAGCAGTATGCGAAACTGTATCTGGACTGGAATGACCTGAAACAGATCAGCGGAACGGAAACGGACAAGGCGGCCCTGAAAAAACAGATCACAAACGCTCAGAATGTCCAGAAATCCCTTAAACAGGACAGCCAGGGCTATGCCGGTGAGCAGCTTGCCATGCTTGCAGATGCCATTGCGGCAGCCCAGGCAGTTTATAAAAACATGAACATCGACCAGACCGTTGTGGACAATGAGGTAAAAGCCCTTACCATGGCGGTAAATGCGGTGACCAAGGTCAAGGTGGATTCTGATAAGAGTGAGCTTAAGAAAGCCATCGAGACCGCCGACAGTTATCTGAATGAGACGGATGTAGAGTATGAAACATCGACCCGTGAGGCGTTACAGCGGGCAAGAGATAAGGCCAGTCAGGTCTATGATAATGAGGAGGCTTCTCAGACAGAAGTCAACAAGTGTGTCACTGCCATAGACAATGCCATCCAGGGACTGATCATCCAGGGGACGGACCGCCGCGAGATCAAAAAAGCGCTGACAAAGGCGGAAACTTATCTGAAAGATACAGCCCATTATACAGCCGCAGATATGGATGTGCTCCGTTCTGTTTATGAGACGGCAAAGGCGGTTTACGGGAACAAAGAGTCCAGTCAGGAAGAAACCGATGCCCAGACCGGTATCCTGGATTATGTGATGAAAAACATGAAGAAGGCTTCCCAGACAAAGGTGGATAAGACCGGACTTCATGAGATGCTTCTCACGGCTTCCAATATGGCAGGCAGGGAAGATACCTATACGGCCGACACACTGAAGACATTAAACTCTGCGATCACTGCCGCAAAGACGGTTTATGATAACAGCAGTGCCACCCAGAGCCAGGTCAATACACAGATCAAAAAGCTTTCCAAGGCAGTCAGCGGACTGAAGAAGAAGTCTTCCGGCAGCAGTTCGAACAGCAGTAATAATAACAACAGCAGCAACAATAACAACAACAGCAATAATAACGGCAGCAACAGCAGCCTGGATGTGAAGAACCTGGCGGACGGTGTGTATTCTGCCACAGGCTCCATGGTAAAGATCGACAAAACATCTGCATCCATGTCCAACGAAGCCATCAATCACACCATAAAGCTGACGGTAAAGAAAGGAAAATATTCCATTACCATGGACTTCAAGGGTCTGACCATTAACGGACAGCTTGGATATCTGGGCACCCTGAAATATTTTAAGACCGGCTACAAGCTGGATAAATATGGCGCACCATCCGGTTCTCTTGGCAATGTAACGGTGGATTCCTATCAGAAATACACCAACGGCAAGCTGGTTACGGACAATTTATTTTCGACAGCATTATAGATTTCCGGATATCTGCCCCGAATCGTGCCGTCCATTCTGCGCAATCTGCGGCATACTCTGGCTGAACAAGGGAAACTCAAATATATTTTAAAATGGCTGCTAAGTACATTGGCGATTCCTTTTTCCAGATAGATAAGATACTCTCTGTCAGTATCCCTTGCTCTGAGCTTCCGGTAATATCTCAACAGACTTTTCAGGACACGTTCATGATTACGGTGATTCTGGCGCATTTTTTCCAATGTCATGCTCTGTCCCTGACGTCCCAGCCTGTACATATATACAAATTCATCCAGAAATGTAATTGTCTTTACTTCCGGAATCGGATACATTACAAATTCCACGTCTACATAATAGCAGTTTTCATCAATCCTCATTCCTGTCCTGCGAACCAAATCTGTCTTTACTGTCATAGAATGCATCTTGACAAATGTTTTTTCCGCTATTTCCCTGAAATCATATTTTTTGCCATATTCTACTCCCGGGAACGGATGTCTGTTCTGGATGCTTTTCTTTCCGCTTGGTTCATAGACCCAGAAAAAATTACTCCAGACAATATCTGTATCATATTTCTCCAGTCCCTCTACCAGCCG
>JABLTO010010936.1_pt1 | contig 17795 bp, 20 predicted proteins | sample 7160091 | NCBI WGS metagenome assembly JABLTO01 (sample SAMN14651225, study PRJNA627086) | human gut metagenome | isolation source: feces | host: Homo sapiens
GTGATTATTGGAAAGCTTGCATCGACTATCATAACGAATCTTCCAAAGATTCTGACCGCAGGAGTGCAGATCATAAGTAAACTCGCTGTTGGACTGGTGCAGGGAATACCGGCATTAATCGGAAAGATTCCAAGCATGGTAAGCCAGATCAAGAATGCATTTACCAGTGTGAACTGGGGCAGTGTTGGAATGAATATTATAAAGGGCATTGCCAGTGGATTAACCGGTGCAGCCGGTGCAATCGTAGAAGCAGCGAAGAGTGCGGCGAACAAGGCATTAGATGCGGCAAAGAGTGCTCTTGGAATCCATTCGCCATCCAGAGTATTCCGTGATCAGGTAGGTAAGATGATGGCTCTTGGTATGGGAATTGGATTTGAGAAGAACATTCCGATCAAGTCTATGAACGTGGGTGTGCAGAAAGCGGTATCCGGATTGCAGAAGTCCGTAGATCTTGCATTATCGGCGAGAACTGCAGACAAGACAATTGGAAGAGTAAAGAATTATCCGGGATTCGATGGAGGAAAAGATATCGATTATGACCGGTTAGAAAGGATCCAGATGAGAGCTGCAGAAAAAATGGCGAAGCGTCCGATTTATCTAGGAACCAAGAGAATTGATGAGCCATTACCGAAAGGAGCGGTGCCGGCATTATGATAAAGGCATATTACAAAAATAGCAAAGGAGAGGTGCTTTGGTTGACCAGAGCACCTTTTCGTACAATCGAAGCGGACTGGTTTGACAGCACATGGGAAGAAACCGACAGCGGATATGAAAAAGAAATTACAATAGATGTTTTTGGAAAAAGAGAAGAATTTGTTCAAAACATGGAGACGCTATACCGAATTATTTCGGTAGATTCAGAGACAGGTAATTACGGACGCTTATACGTGAATGATACATTCTTACCATGTCAGATATATAAAACAAAGAAAACCGGATGGAAAGGGTATGTGTATACGGAAGTGGAACTTACATTCCTTGCTCCGGAGCTGTCATGGATCACGGTCCTAGAGAAGAATTTCTATCCACAAAAAGAGGCATCTGCAGAGGATGGACTAAACTTTCCTTTTAATTTTCCGTTCGGTTTTGCGAATGAAAAACGTGGATCCAGCTCATTTGAGATTGATCACATCATTCCGTCTGATTTTGAAATGGTAGTATATGGACCGTGTGTTAATCCTAAGGTGCTGGTAAACGGCTATCCTTATGAAGTCCTTACAACACTGGAAAGCAATGAATATTTGATACTCAATACGTTGGAACAGACTATCACAAAGTACTTGTCCAATGGTACGACAGCAAATCTGTTTGATGTCCGGGGATATGATTATTCTGTTTTTGAAAAAATGCCGGCAGGACTGATAACTGTGAACTGGAGCGGAGACTTCGGGATAGATCTGTATGTGTTCCTGAAGCGGAAGGAGGCAGCATGGTAATTCTTGCAACAAAACAACGAGAGATTGGAAGTAATCCATTGAGGGATGCAAATTGTACTTTTGATGTAAATGGAGAGATGAGATTCTCTGTAAAAATTGCCCGGTGTTATTGGTCGGAAAATATGACTTACGGGAATTTGGTGTATATTCCAGACACTGAATTTGGTGGAATTATCGGCGAAATTCTTACCAGTACCACACTGGATTATGTAGAACTGAAAGGCTATACATGGCGAGGACGATTGGCGCACAAAGTCATTGAACCGCCATCAGGGAGCAATTACAAGATTGTGTCGGGGGAACTTAACATGGTGCTTAAGTCACTGATAGAACCTGAACTTGGAGGACTGTATGTGGTATCCAGTGCAAATACCGGAGTTTATGTGAAGAACTACCAGTTTGATCGATACTGTATATTACTGGAAGGAATTACGAAGATGCTTAAATCCGTCGGGTATCGGTTAGATATCCGTCATAAGAGAGAACAGGGTGTTCCCGGATATATTCTGATCAGAGCAATTCCAATCGTAGATTATTCTGATCAGATTGAGTTGTCCAAGGATTGCGGACTTAACTACACGATGGAAGATATCCGGGACGGCGTGAATCATTTAATCGTAACTGGAAAAGGGGAGCTTCAGGGCAGAAATGTATTTCATCTGTATGTCTGGCCGGACGGCTCAATTAAGAAGACCCAGTATTACACGGGAATTGATGAAATAACTCAAGTGTACGAAAATACATCAACTGAGACGGAGCAATTGAATGATCAAGCGATCGACAAATTAACAGAGCTGATGAGTAAGAAAAAATTCGGCATGGACGTGGAGAAGCTTGGCATCGATGTAGGTATCGGTGATATAGTCGGTGGTCGTGATTATCTAACCGGTATGTATGGAGCTAAGCCGGTTGAGAACATCACCTGCAGCATAACAGCAGGGGTGATGTCAAAAGAATATGAATTGGAAGGAGAGAATGATAATGGAAATAGTTAGTGGGATGGGCGATAAGCCACATGTTACGAGCCAACAGTTTCGCCAGATCTTGGAAGGCATGATTGGTCAGGAGAGTTACATTATTACTTCCGGGGAAAATTTAGAGCCGGAACTTGCTTCGAATAATATCTTAAAGATTCGCAGCGGTATGATGAGCCACCACGGAAACGTATCCAGTGTAAAGATTGGAACTTATGATGAAGTGGAATTTACCAATGGAAGCCGTGGCATGAAACGTATTGATCTGGTGGTTAACCGGTATAAAAGAAATGCAGAAACTAATATTGAGAGCAATGAATGGGTTGTGATTATGGGAACGCCAGCAGAATCTAACCCAGTAGCTCCAGCATATACGATTGGCAATCTGCAGAACGGAGATCTGGTGGATGATTGTCCAGTATTTGAGCTGCATTTTGACGGTATTAATGCGACGGAAGTGACGAAGTTATTGGCAACGACACTTAATCTTGCAGAATTGCTGAAGGAGAAGATCGGCAAAACAGCAAACCTGATCGAGCTGCTGACAAGCAACGCCAAAGTAGTGCAGGACTGTCTTACCCAGACGGGAGAGAGTGGAATATACAAGTGGTACAATGCTACAAATCAACCATGTACAGGCGGCTATATCCTGGTATTCAAGTACAACGATCAGATGAGTTTTAGGATTGCTATCGGAAATAGTGGAATCTACGCATCCATGTACCGCAATGGAACAAGTTATGGTAGCTGGGTGAAGATCTGCACATATTCATAAAGAGGAACAAAAATGAGAACATTACAGTTTAAAGTAGCTGGTCAGAAATTAAGTAAGGACGGGGATTTTTCCGGGCTTGTGGCCGGAACAAAAGGATATCTGCAGACAGCATATAACTTTGATAGAGAGTGGGACGGTTGCAAGAAAGCAGCCGTCTTTTTGAGATACGACAAAGAATATCCTGTACCGATCGTGAACGGCAGATGTGCTGTACCAGACGAAATCACGGAATACAAACGATGGAAAGTATATCTGGTCGGCGTGAAAGACGGGTACAGAATCACAACAAATGAAGTGGAGGTGAGGCAGTCATGACATTAGAAGAAGCATTAGAAGCATCCGGAGCCGAACCGGTTAACGACATATTCCAGATCAATCCGGAGAACAGGACGATCACAGTTCCGGAATCAGAAAAGATTTTCGGTGTATCACATGACGGAAACACTGAAAGAAAACATTTCCGTTGTCCAAAAATCGTAGGAGATAACATTGATCTGTCTACCATGCATCTGTACATCAATTACCAGAATGCCAACGGCCAGAAGTATCCTTATCTGGTAGAGGATGTGCAGACGGACAGCGACTACATCACATTTACGTGGCTGATCGGTCCTGATGTAGTTGCGTACAAAGGGCAGGTTAAGTTCATTGTGTGCGCCAAAAATGGGGCGACCACAGAATGGAACACGACCCTGGCAGAAGGTACCGTACTGGAAGGTCTGGAAGCTACAGACGAGGTGATGGAACGAAATCCGGATATCATCGAACAGATCTTAACCAGATTGGATAGCATAACAGAACCAGTTATACAAGAATCATCTGCGAAAAGGATCACAAGAATTACTGATGGTGGAAAAGAAGAAATTGCAGCTGCAGTAAGTTTCATCGATGACGATTGCCGATCAGCAGCGTATGCTACGTTATTCCCATTGATCAAAGAGTTGGATATTCCATATACGTTAGCTTGTCCTCCTGGGAAAATAGGTGCGGATTTGTACATGACACAGGAACAATTATTAGAAATGTATAATTACGGCGTAACCATATCATGTCACACATGGGCAGAAACTAACATGGACACTTTATCGAAAGACCAATTAGAAGAAAATTTAAAAAAATGCGTAGAAAAATACAGAGAATGGGGAATAACAGATGTTAATTCCTATGCTTATACTCAAGGAAAATATTCAGTGGATAACATGTCTATAGTCAAAAAATATTTCGATATGGGATTTTTAGTTGACAAAGGTATCAATACCACTCCTTATGAGTCATATTATATGCGCCGTGTCGGATTGTTCCCGACAGACGGAAGTTTTTCTCTTGCAGACGCAAAAGCGTACGTGGATAAATTGCTAACATCTGGAGGATGGTTAATTTTCATGACACATTGTTGGACAAGTACTTTTAAAGCCACAGAGCTTAAAGAACTTGTTAATTACATTAAAGAGAAAAGTGTTCCGATCGTTGATGTGAACGAAATGATAGAAAAGACAGGAAATGTCGTTGATATCGGATATTACAAAAAAGATGATTTGAACACTGGAAAGCACTATTTTATTATTGACTCTACCGGAAAAGTATATACTGATCAGTTTTCCTCTAATACCGGAGAAAAAATAGAAACGGTAGAACTTACTCTTAAATCAAGCTATTCAATTGGAAAAGAAACCTCAAGTTCCTATAAAGGGAAATTACTGGCACTGACCAGTACGAATACGAAGTTTAGAGCGTGCGAGCCTGTAGATGTTACGGACTGTTCGGAAGTGCTGATTACTGGCTGGAGCTATAGTGGATACGGAATTTATTCATTCCTTGATGAGAGTGGAGAGTGTGTATCTGCAAAATGGGCGACAAAAACTACAGCCGAAGGCGGGGACTCTGTGGTAGAAGAAAGGGTAAAAGTACCAACCGACGCAAAAACTCTTATAATCGCAGGACATTCAGATTATGTTCTACCGGCATTATCGAAAGTGAGACAGTGAGATAGTGAAACTGAAAGAAATCAGAGCAGGACCTTAACGGGTCTTATTTTTATACCATGAAACAAAGAGAGGACACACATGATTAAGTTTTTGTCAGAAAATTGGGCGTTCCTGTCGTTTGTAGTATCAGCCATTGCATACATATATTATCAAGTGATTGCTATGCGTAAAGGAATACGTGCACTGCTCAGAGCGGATTTAATAAGACTTTACAATAAGTATCATGACGATCACGGATATTGCCCGCTGTACGTCAAGCAATCATTAGAAGATGAGTATAAGCAGTACCACACACTGAAAGGAAATGGTGTAGGTACGCAAATGTATCATGCACTCATGGCATTACCGACAGAGCCACCACATGAAAGAGAGGAATAATTATGTTTAAAAATTGCGTATTTAAAGTATCGGTAGATACAAAAAAATGGATGAAGAAAGCAGGAATTAGAGCAATCAAAACTGTAGCGCAGACTGCAGTGGCAACAATTGGAACAGCAACAGCACTCGGACAGGTAGATGCGAAGCTTGTGATTTCAGCATCGATTCTGTCAGGAATCCTGTCATTATTAACCAGCATTGCCGGATTACCGGAATGTAACGCAGAGGGCGAATAATCGCCCTCTAACATATTATATAGTGTGCGACGTCGCACAGAAAGGAGCAATTATGGCACATTTATTTATTATAGCAGGTCATGGGGCAGGAGATTCCGGAGCAGTTGGATACGGCTATACAGAGGCAGAGAGAGTCCGTGCACTTGCAAAAAAAATTGCAGAACTTGGAGGGGGTAATGCAACACTTGCAGATATCAATAGAAACTGGTACGCCGACAAAGGCATCAGTTCCCTGGATATTCCAAGAGACTGGCAGATTGTGGAGCTGCACATGGACAGCACAGCGGCAACTGCAAGAGGTGGTCACATCATCATTAAGGAAGGACCGGTAGCAGATGGATACGATAATGCACTGGCAAGCTTTATATCTACAATGTTCCCAGGACGTGAACAGAGCATTGTTCCACGTGCTGATCTGGCGAATGCAAACAGAGCATACCGGAAAGGATATGGATACCGTCTGGTAGAGTGTGGATTCATTACATCTTCTGCAGATATAAAAATATTTAATGAACAGCTGGATGACCTTGCAAAAGGTATCCTGAGTGCATTTGGAATACGCACAGAACCGTCATACGGTCTCGGAGAGCCAGTGTTTAAGAAAAACAAAGAGACACTGGACATCGGATTCAACTTTTCACTTCCAACCAAAGAAGGTCGTTTTAAGTGGCTCTTATATGACCTGCAGAAACAGGAATGGAGCACATTGGTAGAATGGACGGCATCCAACTGGATCACACTTGCTATCGACAAGGCACAGTATCTGGTACAGTGCCAGCTGTATGATCTTGATAGCAAGCTGGTAGATACTAAGACGATCGGCACAGATGCCGGCACCGGAACGGTTATTACAGGAACATATGCCGGATGGAGAGGGAGAGACATCCTGATCGGTTGTACGACCAATAATCCGGATACAAAAATTAAAATGAAACTCTACAACACAAAAACAAAACAGTGGTTCGCACAGTATGACGGCCAGTGGGCAAGCTTCACACCAGACGCAAATACGCATTATGTAGTAAGATATGAGGCATACAAGGATGGAAGGCTTCTGGACTACAGGGCAGCAGGAATTTAGTTGGAAAGACATATGCAGGATAGTATTATTTAAATAGGAAGAAACCACATCAATTTTACTTTATACGTTATAGCAATCCGGCCCACCGAATTGAGTAAGGATAATCTGGGCAATTTTCGGGTTAGTCTGAGTAATCTTAACAGGATATTGTAATCGTTTCTCATAATTCCACATAAATTAGCATCCCCCTTCCTGCCATGGCCACGGATCATTAATCCATTTCCAATAATCCATCTGTGTAGTTGCCGTATCAAGCGTGAGAGGACCGTAATATTTGGCATATTCTTTTAAGGCCTGCACGCGTTGCTTTTTAAATTCATCAAAAAATTCCAGTGCTTCGGTACAATTTGGGTGAGTGTCGAGAAATAATTTTACATCGTCTACAGCAAAACTGACAATATTTATCCATTCCAGGAGCTCTTTTTTACAAGGTCGGTTTTCGTTCATCTGGCCGCACCACCTTTCCAACAGAATGGGAGATTTAATTCCGCAAAAATAGTTCCACATCGGAATCCTTTTTCGACTTCATAAAGAGAACGCCATTCCTGCCACGGAACATAGGCCATAGCAATTGGGAGCCCGCTTAATTTGTCGTGTTCATGAATATTGCAGCACGATCTGGAAGGAGTGGATGGTGATACAGAAGCCGGCATTGTTCGGCTCCCGCCTACATGACATCCGTTAGAATTGTTCTGGCGCATATAATCAGGTGTATTATAACGATAATTTGGCATTTAAAATACTCCTTTCGTTAATGTTATGCAATAATATTGTATGAAAATTAATGAAAGTTGTGAATCAGACAGTTGTTTTTAAGAACGTATCTGAGTATAATAGATACGATTGGAGAGTAGAAATATGGTAAAAGAAGTTAATAAAGAGCACAAAAATGTGGAAATGACAAGGAAAAAGAAAAGGAGTGGAATTGCTTACTTTGATTATAGTCTGCTGGCAATACTGATTTGTCTTGTATGTTTTGGATTGGTTATGCTATATAGTACAAGTTCTTATAGCGCAATGATGAAACAGAATGGGGACAGTCTGTTTTATTTTAAAAGACAATTATTATTTTGCATTGTTGGTTTTATAGGAATGTGGCTGGTAAGTAAGATTGACTACCATTGGTACATAAATAAATCGAAGTTATTTTATTTCTTTTCTATTTTTATGATGTTTTTAGTAAAGACACCACTGGGAAAGGAAGTAAATGGCGCAAAAAGGTGGATCAGACTTCCGTTTGGACAGCAGCTTCAACCTGCAGAAATAGCCAAAATTGCTGTTATATTATTTATTCCGGCACTGATCTGTACGATGGGTAAGGAGATTAAACCCTGGAAGGGAGTAATAAGAGTACTGGCATGGGGAGGATTTTCGGCGGCAGTTGTTTATCTGATCACAGACAATTTGAGTACAGCGATTATCGTGATGGGAATAACCTGTATCACGATATTTGTAGTACATCCGAAGACGAAGATATTTGTCGGCATAGCAGGTGTAGGAATTGTTCTTGCGATTGCCAGTGCAAGAATTCTGGGAACAATGATGGAAACGAGCGGAAGCTTCCGTCTGCGCCGTATTCTTGTATGGCTGAATCCGGAAAAATATGCGTCGGAAGGTGGATATCAGATCATGCAGGCATTGTATGCGATAGGATCTGGTGGATTTTTTGGTAAAGGTCTAGGAAACAGTGCACAGAAAATGATCATTCCGGAAGTACAGAATGATATGATCCTTTCTATTATATGTGAGGAACTGGGAGTGTTTGGTGCAATTATGGTTCTGATATTGTTCAGTATGTTATTGTACAGACTTTTGTTTATTGCACAGAATGCGCCGGATCTTTACGGATCATTGATCGTAACCGGAATATTTGCACATATTGCATTGCAGGTAATATTAAATGTAATGGTGGTAATTAACTGTATCCCGACAACGGGAATTACACTTCCGTTTATCAGTTACGGAGGAACTTCGGTGTTGTTTTTGATGGCTGAGATGGGACTGGCACTGGGGGTTTCAGCAAGGATAAAAATTGCGGAATAAAAGACTTTCTTTTCTTGTGTAAATATGCTATGATGAATAATGTAGTATTTAAAACTACTTCTAATAGAAATAAGCGACCGAAAAAGAGTTTTTGTATCAATTATATAAAACACCCATGTAAGGTCACATTAGGAGGAAGAACATGAGTTACAAAGTTATCATAGATAGTTGTGGAGAATTAACAGAAGAAATGAAGAAGTCGGGCCATTTTGAGACGGCGTCTCTGCAGATAGATGTAGATGGACATCATATTGTTGATGATGAGAGTTTTGACCAGGCGGACTTTTTAAGAAGAGTTAAAGCATCGGGTGAATGTCCGAAATCATCATGTCCGTCACCGGAAAGATATATGGAAGAATATCATTGCGATGCGGAACATGTATATGCAGTGACATTGTCGGCAGAACTTAGCGGATCATATAATAGTGCTGTTTTAGGAAAGAATCTGTATGAAGAAGAGTATGGAGAGAAAGACATTTACGTGTTTAATTCAAGATCGGCATCCGTAGGTGAGACATTGATCGGTCTGAAGATAGCAGAATGTGAAGAAAAGGGCATGAGTTTTCAGGAAGTGATCGAAACAGTTGAATCTTATATTGAAGAGCAACACACATATTTTGTACTGGAAACACTTGATACGCTTAAGAAAAATGGAAGATTGAAAGGACTAAAGGCTGTTGTCGCAACGGCACTTAATATTAAACCGGTTATGGGTTCAACTCCGGAAGGCAGTATACAGCAGCTTTCGCAGGCAAGAGGAATAAAAAAGGGACTGGCTAAGATGGTGGATGAAGTAGCAGCCAATATGAAGAATACACAGGAAAAGATTTTAGCGATTTCACATTGCAATTGTGAGGAAAGAGCAAAGTCTGTAAGAGATATGCTTCTTGAACGTGCATCGTTTAAAGATGTTATTATTCTGGATACGGCAGGAATCAGTAGTATGTATGCGGCTGATGGCGGAGTGATTGTAGTTGTATAATTTTATCAGATATGATAGAATGAATACATTGATTGGAAAAGGAGCACAAAACTATGAGCCAGGCTAAAGTAGACAGATATAAAGATGAAAAGAAAAACCGTAAAAAGAACATGAAGAAAGAAAAGGTTCAGAACATTATCAGAAGATGTGCAGTATGTGTAATAGCAGTTGCTTTGATTGGATGTGCAGGCTATTCTGTACATAATATATATGAGTCGAAAAAGCCGACGGAAAAGGTAACGGTTGATTATTCGGCAATGACAACTTTGAGCCAGTCATTAGCTGGAAATAGTGGCACAACAGCAGAATAGTATAAAATAAATCTAGAAAGAATAAGTGAACAGAAGCATTTTCTGTTCACTATTTTTTTGCCTTAAAATTATCTTAATTTCTTAAAAAGGGTTGAAAACAGCAAAAAAGTAGTTTACAATGGGTTCAAGTGGTAGAAAGTGGTGAAAAGTGGAACAAAGTGGTAGAAAAGTGGATGATGCAGGATGAAAGCTAAAAACGTAGCTCTGAAAGCAAAGTCCGGTGTTATACCATTTGGAAAAAGGAGAGTCCTATGTTGAAAGGAGAGTACAGTCATAATATTGATGCCAAAGGGCGTCTGATCATTCCGGCTAAGTTTCGTGACGATTTAGGGGAGCATTTCGTCATTACGAAGGGAATGGAGAATTGTCTGTATGTATACCCGGAAGCAGAATGGACCGCTTTTGAAGAAAAACTTAACGCATTACCAACCACCACTGATAAAAAAGCACGTGCGTTTGCGTATTTCTTTCAGGGAAGCGCAGCGGACGGTGACCTTGATAAGCAAGGCAGAACTCTAATCCCTTCTGTACTTCGTACATTTGCACATCTGGATAAGGAAGTTGTATTCATAGGCATGGGGAAGCGTGCTGAGATCTGGGATAAGGCAAGATGGGATGAAAAGAATGCTGAAGTGGAACTTAACATTGAAGATATTGCATCTGATATGGAAGAAAGCGGATTCAGTATCTAGAGGGAGAAGATATGGGATTCGAACACAAATCAGTATTACTGAATGAGACAATTGAAGGATTAAACATCAAGCCGGACGGCATCTATGTAGATGGAACGCTTGGTGGAGGCGGACATACATATGAAGTATGCAGACGCCTTGGTGAAAAAGGGAGTATTATAGGAATAGACCAGGATGAGGCGGCAATAGAAGCTGCCAGTGTCCGATTAAAAGACTTCGGGGAGAAAGTCACAATAATTCGAAGCAATTATTGTGATATGAAGTCAAAGCTTCATGAACTGGGAATTGACAAGGTCGATGGAATTGTTCTTGATCTGGGCGTATCATCTTATCAGTTAGATACGGCAGAACGAGGATTTTCTTATCGTGAAGATGCACCTCTGGATATGAGAATGGACAGACGTCAGAAGATGACAGCCAGAGACATCGTCAATGACTACTCTGAGATGGATTTATACCGTGTGATCAGGGACTACGGGGAGGATAAGTTTGCAAAGAACATTGCCAAACATATCGTAGCAGCACGTGGTATAAGTCCTATCGAGACTACGGGGCAGTTGACAGAGATTATCAGAGCCTCGATACCAATGAAATATCAGAAAAAGTCTGGGCATCCTGCAAAAAGGACGTTCCAGGCTATTCGAATTGAATTAAACAGGGAATTGGACGTATTAAAAAATTCTCTGGATGACATGATTGAAATATTGAACCCTGGTGGAAGGTTGTGTATTATCACATTCCATTCGCTGGAAGACCGGATTGTAAAGAGTGCATTTAAGAAAAATGAAAATCCATGTACGTGCCCTCCGGATTTTCCTGTGTGCGTATGTGGAAAAGTTTCCAAAGGGTGTGTTGTTACCAGAAAGCCGATTCTTCCAAGTGAGGAAGAATTAGAATATAACAGCCGTTCTAAAAGTGCAAAGCTCAGAATATTTGAGCGCCGTTAGAGATAGGACAGGATATATGAACAATTAGAAAGGAGTGGCGTAAATGGCAGCAAGAGAAAGTTATGCAAGCGATAGACGCCAGTCCGGCGGATATAGTTCTGCGCGTTCGAAAGCGGGACAGGCTTATATGTATGGCAATGTAGTTGCAAAACCGGAATATGAACCAAAAAAGAACCGATCATCCGTAAAAAGAAGAAAAAAAGTAAGCAGACAGGTACAGAAAAATAGAAATCGTGCACTTCATATGAATGCAGCGTACGTAGTGTTCCTTGCAATTGCAGCAACAATTGTGTTGCTATTGTGCGTTAATTATGTACGATTACAGTCTGAATTAACAAAGCATTCAAAGAATGTAACTGCATTGCAGGAAGAGCTTGCAGATCTGAAAGAGGAGAATACGACAAAGTATAATGCGGTCGTGGATTCCGTAAATCTGGATGAGATCCGAGAAAAAGCAATTAATCAGTTGGGAATGACATATGCCACACCAGATCAGATTGTGGAATATGATAATCCGGCGTCTGATTATGTGAAACAGTATGAGAATATCCCGGAAAATGGTGTGCTTGCTCAGTCAGACAAGAATAAGAAATAGGTGGGATTATGGCAAGAAAGAAGACAAATTTCTTTAAGAAAAAAATTTCAGGCCTTATGCAGAAAAAGCTAGTAATGCTCTTTGGAGCGATTATACTAGCTTTTGTTTTCTTGATAGGGTGGATTACGTATATTAATGCTTCGAAGGGCGAAAAATATACGAAGGTTGTATTAGATCAGCAGCAGTATAATAATCGTACGATTCCATTTAAGCGTGGAGATATCGTAGACAGAAATGGCACAAAACTTGCAACGAGCGAAAGAGTATACAATGTAGTAGTAGATGCCAAGACAATTACCAGTAATAAAAAGTATATCAATCCGACGATAAAAGCCTTATCAAAATGTTTTGATTTAAAGAAAAAAGATGTAAGAAAGCAGATCAAAAAGAATCCGAACAGCAGATATCTTGTACTGAAAAAGGGAGTAAATTACGAAGCATATCAGAAGTTTGAGAAGATTACATCTGACACGGATAAAAATCCTAACGTACAGGGAGTCTGGATGGAAGAAGATTATACGAGAAAATATCCATATAAGACACTGGCAAGTGACGTGATCGGATTTACAACAAATGGAAATGTAGGAAGCAACGGAATAGAGGCTTCTTATAATTCGATTTTAAATGGTACGGATGGAAGAGAGTATGGATATCTGGATGAAGATTCGGGATATGAAAGAACGGTAAAAGAACCAGATAATGGAAGTACGGTTGTCTCAACGATCGACCTTCAGGTTCAGAGTATTGTAGAACAACATATACTTGAATTTAATGAAGAGCATAAAAATGAAGCAACACAGGGTGAAGGAAGTAAGAATACCGGTGTGATCGTTATGAATCCCCAGAATGGTGAGATACTGGCGGAAGCATCATATCCGAATTACGATCTGAACAATCCGAGAGATCTGACAAAATATTATACAGAAGAACAGCTGAAGAAAATGACGGATCAGGAAAAACTGGATACACTGAATGATCTCTGGAATAACTATTGTGTCAGCAATACGTATGAGCCGGGTTCGACATTCAAACCATTTACAATTTCCGCGGGACTTGAGACGGGGGTTCTTACAGGAAATGAAAATTATGTCTGTGGCGGTGTCATGCATGTCGGAGATCATGATATTCATTGCAGCAACCGTTCCGGACATGGACCGGAGACTTTGAAGCAGGCTCTGGAAAATTCATGTAATGTGGCGTTAATGCAGATTGGTGCAAGTATAGGAACCGAGGAATTCTGCAGATATCAGAGGCTGTTCGGATTTGGCGAATATACAGGAATCGATTTGCCAGGAGAAGGAGAAACCAGCGGGCTGTTATATACACCGGCGACGATGGATCCGGCCAGTCTTGCGACGAACGCATTTGGTCAGAACTTTAATGTCACGATGACTCAGATGGCGGCGTCATTCTCTTCTCTGATCAATGGTGGTAACTATTATGAACCACATGTAGTAAAACAGATTCAGGATGATAATGGAAACGTTTCAGAAAATAAGGATCCAGTACTGGTAAAGAAGACGATTTCAAAAGAAACAAGTGATATTATCAAAGATTATATGCTGGGTGTAGTAGAAGAAGGAACCGGAGCAAGTGCCGCAGTAGAAGGATATGCGGTTGGCGGTAAGACCGGTACGGCCGAAAAACTTCCTCGTGGTAATGGAAAATACCTGGTTTCATTTATCGGATATGCACCACAGGAGAATCCGCAGGTTATGGTGTATGTAGTTATTGACGAGCCGAATTCGGCTGCTCAGGCTAACAGTGGGTATGCAACACAGCTTGCGTCACAGATCATGACTGATATTTTCCCGTATCTTGGTATAGAGAAGAAAACGGATAGTGCTTCCAATACAGATACACAGACGACTCAGACAGCACAACAGTAAGTTATATGTTCATAACCCCATAAAAGTTTTCATATATTATTATGAAAATTTTTATGGGGATTTTTGTTGTGAAAAATAAAACGTTTCATAAAAAGAAAATTCTGGTTGTTTTTCTGGCGGCGTTTATCCTGATTCTGTATCTGATCGGAAGACTGGTATATCTGATGGTATTTGATGCAGAGTACTATCAGCAGAAAGCAGAAGATCTGCATGAAAGGGAACGGGATATTAAGGCAGCAAGAGGTGAGATCATTGACAGAAATGGAACCGTACTTGCAACCAATCGGACGGTATGTACGATTTCTGTGATCCACAGCCAGATTGAAAATCCTGAAAAAGTAATCGAAAAATTGTCAGAGTTTCTGGAAATGGATGCAGACCAGGTTAGAAAAAAAGTAGAAAAGATTTCATCGATAGAAAGGATCCAGTCCAATGTAGATAAAAGAACAGGAGACAAAATCAGAAATCTTGGCCTGGCCGGTGTGAAGGTAGACGAAGACTTTAAACGTTATTATCCGTATAATGAGCTGGCATCTAAGGTGCTGGGATTTACAGGAGGGGATAATCAGGGAATTGTAGGACTGGAAGTAAAATATGAAAAGTACCTGAAGGGGATAAACGGAAAGATTCTGACAACAACGGATGCCAGAGGGATTGAACTGGATGGTGTGGCAGAGGACAGACTGGAACCGGAAGCAGGAAATACGTTGAGAATCAGCCTGGATTATACGATGCAGAAGTATGCACTACAGATGGCTGAAAAAGTGAGAACGGAGAAGCAGGCTGACAAAGTGGGAATTATACTTATGAATCCACAGAACGGAGAAATCTATGCAATGGTGAACGTTCCGGAATTTGATCTGAATCAGCCGTTTATGCTGAATAATGAAGAGACAGGTGAAAATCTGACGGATGAACAGAGACAGGATGCATTAAATCAGATGTGGAGAAATGGCTGTATTAATGATACCTATGAACCGGGAAGTACATTTAAAATTATTACGGCATCGGCAGGACTGGAAGAAGGAGCAGTGCATCTTACAGATCAGTTTAGCTGTCCGGGGTATAAAGTTGTGGAAGACAGGCGGATCCGCTGCCATAAAGTTGGGGGACATGGGGCGGAAAATTTTGTACAGGGGATACAAAATTCATGTAATCCGGTATTTATTGAAGTAGGATTAAGGATAGGAGTGGATCGTTTTTTTGATTATTTCAGACAGTTTGGGCTGATGGACCTGACCGGGGTAGATATACCGGGAGAAGCAGGAACGATTATGCATAAAAAAGAAAATGTAGGGCAAGTTGAACTTGCGACGATCAGTTTCGGACAGTCATTTCAGATTACACCGATCCAGCTTGCAACGACGGTGAGTGCACTGGTTAATGGAGGAAGAAGGGTGACTCCGCATTTTGGAATGGAAGTACTGAGTGCGGAAGGGAAAAAAGTGAAAACATTTCGATATAATGCAAAAAAGCATATTGTGTCTGAAAAAACATCACAGACAATGCGGGAACTTCTGGAGAGTGTAGTGGCAGAAGGGTCTGGAAAGAATGCATATGTAGAAGGATACAGGATCGGGGGAAAGACGGCAACTTCCCAGACACTTCCGAGAAGTGCCAACAAATATATATCATCCTTTGTAGGATTTGCACCGGCAGATGATCCGCAGATCCTTGGAATGTGTGTAATATATAATCCACAGGGAGTCTATTACGGAGGAACCATTGCGGCACCGGTGATCGGAAAAATTTTTGAAAATATATTGCCGTATCTTGGCATTGAAAAACAGTAGGAAATGCAGTATACTAGGTAAAGTTAGAGATTAACTGAATAACAAAAGAATTAAAGAGGTGGATTATGGATTATAAAGTGTTTATTCCAGTATTGATTTCATTTGTATTAAGTGTGATTCTTGGTCCTCTTGTAATACCAGTACTTAGAAGACTGAAGATGGACCAGACGGAGAGAGAGGACGGTGTACAGTCTCATCTTAAGAAGGCGGGAACTCCGACAATGGGAGGAGTAATGATCCTGCTGGCTGTTGTGATTACTTCAGTTATTTATATTGGCCGTTATCCAAAGATTATTCCGATTCTGTTTCTGACACTTGGTTTTGGACTGATCGGATTCCTGGATGATTATCTGAAAGTTGTGATGAAACGTTCTGACGGCTTATATCCAAAGCAGAAGATGGCTCTTCAAATCGTAGTGACTGCGATCTTTGCATTTTATATGGTTAAATTTGCAGGAGTGCCGCTTACGATGCTGATTCCATTTACAGGTGGAAAATATCTGGATATCGGATGGGTTGCGATTCCATTGATGTTCTTTGTTGTAATTGGAACTGTTAACGGTGTAAACTTTACAGATGGTCTGGATGGTCTGGCATCAAGTGTTACCGTACTTGTAGCAACATTTTTCACGGTGGTTGCGATCGGTACCAAAAGTGGAATTGAGCCAATTACCTGTGCGGTTGTAGGAGCACTTCTTGGGTTCCTGCTGTTTAATGTATATCCGGCCAGTGTATTTATGGGAGATACAGGTTCGCTGGCACTTGGAGGATTTGTTGCTTCAGCGGCATACATGCTTCAGATGCCAATCTTTATTATCATTGTTGGATTTATCTATCTGATAGAAGTATTATCGGTTATGATCCAGGTAACATATTTTAAAAAGACCGGCGGTAAGAGAATATTCAAAATGGCGCCGATACATCATCATTTTGAGCTGTGCGGATGGTCAGAGACGAGAGTTGTTGCAGTATTTTCTATTATTACAGCAATCTTATGTCTGATCGCTCTGATGGCTATGTAGGAGGATATCATGGAAGTAAAAGGTAAGAAAGTACTTGTGTTTGGTCTTGGAATCAGTGGAATCGGAGCAGGACAGATTCTTGAAAGACATGGTGCAGAAGTAATAATGTACGATGGAAACCAGAAACTGACAGAGGAAAAGATAAAAAAACAACTTGGAGAAGACAGCAGTGCCAAGATCGTGATCGGAGATTTTCCGGAAGAAGTTCTGGAAAAGCTTGATATGACAGTATTAAGTCCGGGTGTGCCGACGGATCTTCCTGTGATTGAAAAAATGCGTGAGCAGGGAATTACGGTAATTGGAGAAGTCGAGCTTGCATATCAGTTCGGTAAAGGTGATGTCCTTGCAATTACCGGTACAAATGGTAAAACAACCACAACGACACTTCTGGGAGAGATTATGAAGAACTATCAGGAAGATGTCTTTGTTGTGGGAAATATTGGAACACCATATACAACAGCAGTTGAGAAGATGACAGACAATACAATCACAGTTGCCGAGATGAGCAGTTTCCAGCTGGAGAGCATTGTGGATTTCAGACCGAGAGTAAGTGCAATCCTGAATTTCACACCGGATCATCTGAATCGCCATCATACGATGGAAGCATATGTCAATGCAAAGAAAAATATTGCAAAGAATCAGACAGAAGATGATTA
>JABLTO010026624.1_pt1 | contig 17789 bp, 14 predicted proteins | sample 7160091 | NCBI WGS metagenome assembly JABLTO01 (sample SAMN14651225, study PRJNA627086) | human gut metagenome | isolation source: feces | host: Homo sapiens
GACTACATCATGGCGGATGTCGAACCGGAAAAAACCGGCAACAGCGCAATTACATTTGAAGAGTTTTATGCGCGCTGCATCGATGCGGATTACATTTTTTATGTAAACTTTGCGCTGAAGTTTTCTTCCATTGAGGAGCTCATAGCCTATAACCCGCTCTTTGGGGACTTCCAAGCAGTTCAAAATGGGAACTTTTATATCACCGCCCCGGATTTCACCCAATCCACTGCGGCCATTGGCGGCATCATCGAGGACATGCACACCGTGCTGAACGATGCTTCCATTGAAACGACGGATAGCCTCATCAAGCTCAAATAAAACAGATGGGACAATAAAGCGTTTCGGATTCCCCAAATGGCGCTGAACATTGGCGGGCGGCGCGCAAGCGCCGCCCGATGGAGTAAAGGATGGAGAAAAAAAGGTTCGCAATCCGGCTGCGGTATCAGCTGGTATTCCTGGCGTTGCTGGCGCTTGTTGCGCTTGGCATCGTGCTCAATGTAAACACGGGCTCGGTCAATATCCCGGTGGTAAAAATATTTAAGATTATCTTCCTGCGCATAGAAGAGGGCAGCGTGGACAGCAAGATCATTTGGAGCATTCGCCTGCCGCGCCTTTTAACGGCAGCGGTGCTGGGCGGCGCGCTCGCGGTTTCCGGCTTCCTGCTGCAAACGTTTTTCCGCAACCCCATTGCAGGACCGTTTGTGCTGGGCATTTCCTCGGGCGCAAAAATGTGTGTCGGCTTTGTTATCATATTTATTATAGGTTCTTATGGGAATATACCGCCCTACCTTCTGGTCCTTGCTGCGTTTGTAGGTTCGCTGATCATCATGGGGTTCGTGCTGCTGTTTTCCCAAAGGGCAAAGAATATGTCCATGCTGCTTGTGATCGGCATCATGATCGGCTATATCTGCTCCGCGATTACGGATTTTTGCATCGCGTTTGCCAAGGATAGCGATATTGCGCATCTCACATCCTGGTCCATGGGGAGCTTTTCAGGCGCCGCATGGGATACGCTTGGCATTATCTGCGCAATCGTAGGATCTGCGCTTGTGCTTTCTATGCTCATTTCAAAGCCAATGGACGCTTATCAGCTTGGCGAAGGCTATGCAAAAAGCATGGGCATCAACATCCGCTTGTTTCGCGCGGCGCTCATCGTGCTTTCAAGCATCCTTTCCGCATGCGTTACGGCGTTTGCGGGGCCGATTTCATTCGTCGGCATCGCGGTACCGCAGATCGCAAAGTTTTTGATGAAAACCGCAAAGCCCATCGTGATCATCCCAACGTCGTTCCTTTGCGGGGCGGTCTTCTGCATGTTCTGCGATTTGATCGCGCGCACCGCGTTTGCGCCTACTGAGCTTGCAATCGGAACGGTCACGGCCTTTTTTGGAGCTCCGGTGGTGATCAGCCTCATGATTCAGCGCCGCAGCCGCCGGCAATGAGAGGAGCACAGCATGTATTTTGAAACGCATGAACTTTCCGTGGGCTATGGCGGCCGCCCGTTGATCGAGGGGATCAACCTTTCCGTGGAAAGGGGCAGCATTATGACGCTGATCGGCCCCAATGGGTCCGGCAAATCCACGATCCTTAAAACCATTACAAAGCATCTGGAAAAGGTTGCCGGCGTAGTGGAGATTGAAAACAGCAACATTTTCAAATGGAGCAATCGGGAACTTGCAAAACGCCTTTCCGTAATGCTCACCGAGCGCATCGACCCGGAGCTGATGACCTGCGAGCAGGTGGTCGCAATGGGGCGCTATCCCTATACCAACCATTTTGGCGCGCTCACGCCGCAGGACCGCGCCGTTGTAAAGGAATCGCTCTGCCTCGTGCGGGCGGAAGAACTGGCCGAACGGCCGTTTACGGATGTCAGCGACGGGCAGCGCCAGCGCATCATGCTTGCGCGGGCAATCTGCCAGCAGCCGGAGATCCTTGTGCTGGACGAGCCCACTTCCTACCTGGATATTCGGCATAAAATTGAGCTGCTCGACATCCTGCGCAAAATGGCGGCGGAAAAAAATGTTGCAGTGATAATGTCCCTGCATGAGATTGACCTTGCAGCAAAGGTATCGGATCAGATCATTTGCGTCAAGGGAGACCGCATCCGCCTGTTTGGCCCGCCGGAAACGGTGTTTACGGATGAAAAAATCAAGGCGTTGTACGAACTGGAGAGCGGTTCGTTTAACACGCTGTTTGGCAGCGTTGAGCTGATGGCGCCTCAGGGGCAGCCAGAAGCGTTTGTGCTGGCGGGCGGGGGAAAGGGCATCCCGGTTTACAGGCTGCTGCAAAAACACAAACGCGCGTTTTCCACGGGTATTCTTTTTGAAAACGATATTGATTATGCGGTGGCAACCGCCCTTGCGGCGCATGTGGTCACTGCGCCCGCTTTCAGCGCACTCTGCGATGCACAGATCGCAGAAGCCAAGCGGCAAATCGACCGCGTGCCCTGCATCATCGATGCGGGAACGCCCGTTGGCGTGCAGAACCAGCGCAGCCAAGAGCTGCTCGATTATGCAAAGACACAGGGAAAACGGGTTTTAACAGGCACGGAAGCTGCGGTGCAAATGGCATGATGGCTGCATGCGGCGAAGGGCTGCTTCCTGCGCATGCAAGGCATGGATCTAGGAGAAACGAAAAATGGAGCTTAATACCGATTTTGGGCGCGGTGCGCCTCAAACTGAAACAAAAGAAGCGGTTGTGCCGCGCATCCTTTTCGCCGGCACTGCAAGCGGGTGCGGCAAAACCACGGTTACCTGCGCCGTGCTGCAGGCGCTTGCAAACAGGGGGATACGGCTGCATGCGTTCAAGTGCGGGCCAGACTATATTGACCCCATGTTCCATGAGCGCGCCATTGGCGCAAAGGGGTCAAACCTCGATCTGTTCTTTTATTCACCCAATACGGCACGCTATCTGCTTGCAAAAAACGCGGAGGATGCGGATGTTTCCATTCTGGAAGGCGTGATGGGATATTATGATGGCCTTGGTATTCGCTCGCTTGAAAAAAGCACATATGAAGTGGCGCGTGAAACGGGAACCCCCGCCGTACTGGTCATAAACGGCCATGGCATGGCATTTTCAGTTACGGCGTTGCTGCGCGGATTCCGGGATGCCGTAGCGGAAAGCGGCATCCGGGGTGTGATTTTAAATAATGTGAGCTGGAAGACGTATCCTCTTTTAAAAGAAGCAATCCTAGAGGAGCTTGGAGGTACGGTAAAACCGCTTGGATATTTGCCGCCCATGCGCGACTGCGCGTTTGAAAGCAGGCACCTTGGGCTCGTAACGGCAGAGGAGATCGTGGACATCCGCGCAAAGCTCAACCGCCTTGCAGCGCAGGCCGAACAAAGCATTGACCTCGATGGGATCCTCGACCTTGCGAGGAAAAGCGCGCCGATCCGCTATGCGCCGGTTCCCGTGCGGAGATTTGAAAGGCAAGCGCGCATTGCGGTAGCAATGGATCGGGCATTCTGCTTTTATTATCGCGACAATCTCGAATTGCTGCGCGAAATGGGCGCAACGCTTTGCCCATTCAGCCCGCTTTCCGATGCGGCGCTTCCCGCATGCGATGCGCTCTATTTGGGGGGCGGATATCCGGAATTATACCTGGATGCGCTTTCTGAGAACGCCTCCATGCGCACGCATATCCGCACGGCGCTTGCAAACGGCATGCCATGCATTGCAGAATGCGGCGGCTTTATGTATTTGACCGAGGCGATCGAAGGGCACCCCATGGTGGGAGCGCTGCCGGGCGATTGCACCAACCAGGGCAGGCTTACCCGCTTTGGTTATATAACGCTTACTGCAAGGCACAACTCGCTGCTTTGCAATGCGGGAGAGCGGATCAACGCCCATGAATTCCACCATTACGACGCAACTCACCTGGGGAATGGATTCGAGGCACGCAAAAGCAACGGTGCGGCATGGGATTGCGGCTTTGCAACGGAGCGGCTGTATGCGGGTTACCCGCATCTGCCGTTTTATGCAAACCCGCGCTTTGCAGAGCGCTTTTATGAAGCTGCGCTTGCATATCAGTCGGAAAACAAGGAGGGATAAGCATGGTTCATTTTGTAGGAGCAGGAAGCGGCGCGGTGGACTTGATTACCGTGCGCGGGGCAAGGCTCCTTGGAGAAGCGGATGTGATTATTTACGCGGGTTCCCTTGTAAATCCCGGGCTGCTTGCTTACGCAAACAAGGACGCCGAACTTTATAACAGCGCAACCATGACGCTTGAAGAGGTCATGGCGGTAATCCGCGCTGCGGAGGCTGAAGGAAAAACCACCGTGCGCCTGCATACGGGCGATTCCAGCATCTATGGCGCGGTGCGCGAACAATTCGACCTTCTGGAAGCTGCGGGAATTGCATATGACGTATGCCCCGGCGTAAGCTCCTTTTGCGGGGCTGCTGCAGCCTTGAAAGCGGAATATACGTTGCCCGGCGTTTCGCAGACGGTGATCATCTCCCGCATGGCTGGAAAAACGCAGATGCCGGAGCGCGAATCCATCCGCGCGCTTGCCGGCCATAACGCCACGATGATCCTTTTTTTAAGCATGGGGGTAATCGGGAAGCTTCAAGCGGAGCTTCTTGCAGGCGGTGTCGCTCAAGATACGCCTGCCGCCATCGTCTATAAAGCCACATGGCCAGATGAGCAGGTTTATCGCTGCACAGTGGGGACGCTTGAAGAAACCGCTCAGCAAAACGGAATCACGCGGCTTGCGCTCGTGCTCGTGGGCGGATTCCTCGGGCATTCCTACAGCCGTTCCAGGCTGTACAGCCCGGATTTTTCCACGGCATTCCGGGGCGCTGAACCATGATGCGTGCTGCGGTGTTCTATTTCAGCCAGCAAGGCGGAAACACGGCGCGGCGTATTGCATCATGCTTGCGCGAAACGTATACGTGCCGCTTGTTTGCGCCGGCAAAATATGCTGGAGCAGGGGCGACACCCATCACGGGCGGGTTAAGCGCATGCACGGGGCCGCTGATGCAAACGGAGGATGCGCTGATTTTCGTGGGCGCCTGCGGCATTGCCGTGCGGGCGGTTGCGCCACATCTGCGCAGCAAGGCGGAAGACCCTGCGGTTCTCTGCATAGATGAATGCGGCAGGTTTGTAATCGCGCTCGTTTCCGGGCATATCGGCGGTGCGAACCGCTTGGCGAACGCTTTGGCGGCTGCAATTGGCGCAACGCCGGTCATCACGACGGCAACGGATGTAAATGGCCGGTTTTCGGTGGATGCGTGGGCGGCTGAGCATGGGTTTGTGCTGGGAAGTCTGGCCGCTGCAAAAAAGGTTTCTGCTGCAATCCTTGTGCGGGATATCCCAATCTGCGCGGATGCCCCTATCCGCGGTCCGCTTCCGGATGGCCTTTATCCAGGGCAGGAAGGTGCGCTTGGGATTTGCGTTTCCATGCATACGAAAAAACCGTTTCAAGAAACGCTCTCGCTCATTCCCCGCGTTTTAACGCTGGGGCTTGGGTGCAGGCGCGGCGCCTCGCAGGAGGCGATTGAGCAGGCCGTGCAACGGGTGTTTGCAGCGCATGCACTCGATTTGCGCGCCGTGCGCTGCGCGGCATCCATCCGCCTAAAGGCAGATGAAACGGGCTTGCTTGCGTTCTGCGCGGCACACGGGTATCCGGCCAAGTTCTATGCACCGGAAACGCTTGCTGCACTTGCGGGTGAGTTTACTCCATCCGCTTTCGTGCAAAAAACAACTGGCGTAGACAATGTGTGCGAGCGCAGTGCGGTAGCGGATGGCGGGAGGCTGATTGTGAAAAAAACGGCGTGCAACGGCGTGACTGTAGCGGTTGCAGAAACTCCGTGGGAGGTGCAATTTGGATAAAAAGCTCTATGTTGTGGGCATTGGGCCGGGCGGTTATGAAGAAATGACCTTGCGCGCGGCAAAGGTGTTGCAGGAGTGCGAACAAATTGTAGGATATAGCGTATATCTTGACTTGATTCGACAGTATTTCCCGGGAAAAGCGTTTTACGCAACGCCGATGCGCGAGGAAGTGCAGCGCTGCCAGCATGCGCTTGCGATGGCGGGCGCGGGAAAGCGCACGGCAATCCTGTGCAGCGGCGATGCAGGAGTATACGGCATGGCAGGGCTTGTGTATGCATTGCGCGGGGAGGCAAAAACGCCCGAGATCGAAGTGGTGGGTGGCTTGACTGCAGCTCTGAGCGGCGCAGCGCTGCTGGGCGCGCCGTTGACGCACGATTTCGCCGTGATCAGCCTCAGCGACCTGCTTACGGAATGGGAAACGATTGCATCGCGGCTGGATCACGCTGCCCAGGCAGGGCTTTCCATCGTGCTGTATAACCCGGCCAGCAAAAAACGGCGCGATCATCTGCGCCGCGCCTGTGAGATCGTGCTGCGGCATGCGGAACCGGGGCGCGTTTGCGGCGTAACGCGCAACATTGGCCGGGCGGGCGAGCATTTTGAAGTGATGACGCTTTTAGAGCTATGCAACTATGAAGCGGATATGTTTACCACGGTTTTCATCGGCAACCCGCAAACGCAGGTGATCGGCGGGAAAATGGTTACGCCTCGGGGGTATCGCAATGTTTAGAATTTGCCTGTTTGCAGGGACAACCGAAGGAAGAAGGCTCGTGGAGTTCTTGCGCAAAACGCAGCTTTCGGTTTACGTTTCGGTTGCAACGGAATATGGGGAAACGCTTGTCCCAAAGGGCGAAAACATCGAGGTGCATGCAGGACGGCTGAACAAGGCTGAGATGGAAACGCTGTTTGCGGGCGCTCGCTTCTCCCTTGTGGTGGATGCTACGCATCCTTTTGCAAAGGAGGTAACGCAGAATATCGCAGCGGCGGCCCGTGCAACCGGAACGGAGATGGTGCGGCTTGTGCGGGAGGCGGAGGACATGGCGCAGGACGCCACATATGTCGCATCCATTTTAGAGGCGGCGGAATGCTTGAAAGGCACGGCCGGAAACATCCTTTTGACGACGGGAAGCAAGGAACTTATGCCTTTTACGGACATTCCAAATTATCAAGAACGAGTCTATGCCCGCGTGCTACCGATGAAAAGCTCCCTCGATGCATGCGCAGCGGCGGGGATACCGCCTGCGCACATCATCGCAATGCAGGGGCCGTTCACCGAAGAAATGAACCGCGCGATTTTGCGCATGGCGGAAGCAAAGTACCTCGTTACAAAGGATGCAGGCCCGAGCGGGGGGGTCGCGGAAAAGCTTGAAGCTGCGCGCAAGGAGCGCGTTAAACTCATCATAATCGGCCGCCCGCAGGAACAGGGTGGCATAGGGTTTGCAGCGCTTGTGCAGCTTTTACAAGCGCGCTTTGGCGTGGCGGTGCAGCAGCGCGTGAACGTGATCGGAATCGGCATGGGGGCGCCTAACCAGCTTACCGGCGCAGCGCAGCAGGCTCTGGCTGAGGCCGAATGCGTCATCGGCGCAAAACGGATGGTGGAGGCCTTTGCCGGGAACCGGCCATCCTTTGCTTCCATGGAGAACGCGAAGATCGCGGCGTTTATCCGCGCGCATCCAGAATACCAAAACATCGCCGTGCTCATGTCGGGAGATGTGGGCTTTTACAGCGGCGCCAAAAAGCTCCTGCCGATGCTTTCGGAGTTTGCGCCCTGCGTGTATCCCGGCATCAGCTCCCTGCAATATTTTTGCGCAAAGCTTCAAACGGCATGGGATGATGCGTTTGTCCTTTCCCTGCATGGGCGGGACGGGAGCGCAGTGCCGGCGGTCCTGGAGCATAGGAAGGTGTTTGCGCTCGTGGGCGGCGCGGGCGGCGCACGGCGCGTGTGCGAAGAGCTCACGCAGGCCGGCCTGGGGCAGGTTGCGGTTGCGGTGGGCGAGCAGCTTTCCTATCCGGATGAAAGGATTACGGAAGGCACAGCAGAAACGCTCAGCACACAAGCGTTTTCCCCGCTTTGCGTGCTGTTGATCCAAAACAAAAACGCCCGGCCGCGGCGCCGCTGCGCATGCCTGCCGGATGAGGCATTCCTTCGCCGAACGGGCGTGGATGGGAATGTTCCGATGACAAAAGCCGAAGTGCGCGCAGTTTCCATCGCAAAGCTGGGGCTTGAAGCGGATTCCATCGTTTATGACATCGGCGCGGGCACGGGATCCGTTTCGGTGGAGATGGCGGGCATCTGCACGCAGGGGCACGTTTATGCCATCGAATGCAAAGCGGAAGCGGCTGCGCTGGTGGAACGCAATAAGCAGCACTTCGGCCTTGCAAACCTCACGGTCATAAAAGGCGCTGCACCAGAAGCATGCGCCCCGCTGCCGCCGCCTACACATGCGTTTATCGGGGGCACATCCGGGAATTTATCCGAGGTGCTGGAACTGCTGCTTGCAAAGAACCCTTCTGTGCGCATCGTTATGAACTTGATTGCACTTGAGTCCATTGCAGAGGCGGTGCGCTGCGTTGAAGCGTTCGGGTTTGAACGTGTGGAGATGGTGCAGGTAAGCATAGCAAAGGCGAAAAAACTGGGGCGGTATCATCTGATGAATGGGCAGAATCCCATTCTGGTTCTCACCTGTGAGAAGCATACCGCAAACCGAGAATAACAAGGAGGATTGAAAGCATGAAAACGGAATTGGAACGCGTAGCGCCCATGGACATTGAGCGGCGCAGCTTTGAGATCATTGCATCGGAGCTGCAGCATCCAGTCGATGCGCAGCTTGCGCCGATTATCCTGCGCGTAATCCATGCCACGGCGGATTTTGACTTTGCGGACACCCTCTGCTTTTCAAACGACGCCCTGGAAAAAGGGCTTGCGGCCATACGCGATGGCGCAACGATTATAACGGATACCACCATGGCACAGGCAGGCATCAACAAGCGCTTGCTGGCAAAGCACGGCGGCAGCGCGCGTTGCTTTGTTGCGGATGAGGATGTCGCCGAAGCGGCAAGGCGCAATGGGACAACGCGCTCTGTAGAGGCGATGAAAAAAGCGGCTACACTCCCGGGAAAAAAGATTTTTGCAATTGGGAATGCCCCTACCGCACTTGTGCAGCTTTATGATATGATGCAGGAAGGCCGCGTCCAACCGGAGCTCATAATCGGTGTTCCTGTGGGATTTGTGAACGTGGTGCAGGCAAAGGAACTCATCTTGCAGACGGACGCGCCGTATATCGTGGCGCGGGGGCGCAAGGGCGGGAGCAACGTTGCGGCAGCAATCTGCAACGCTTTGATTTATCTGCTTGGGCGTGCATGATGCTGGAACGCTATGTGGAAAAAGGCGGGAAACGCCTGCGCTGCGGCTATACAACAGGTGCCTGCGCCGCAGCTGCCGCAAAAGCGGCGGCAACGCTGCTGCTTTGTGGCGATGCGCCTAAAACGGTTGCAATCGATACGCCAAAAGGCGTGCCGCTTACGCTTGATGTGCTTGCTCCAAAGCTTGAGGAAGGGCATGCGCGCTGCGCTGTGCAGAAGGATAGCGGCGACGACCCGGATGTAACCAACGGGGTGCTTGTGTATGCGACCGTTGCGCGGTGCAGCATGGGCATCGAAATTGAAGGCGGCGAAGGCGTGGGACGGGTGACCCAGCCCGGGCTTGATCAGCCCGTTGGCGCTGCTGCAATCAACACGGTGCCGCGCAACATGATTCGTTCGGCATGCCGGGATGTTGCGCAAAAATATGGCTATTCGGGTGGATTTTCCGTTTTGATTTCCATCCCGGAAGGCGTGGCGCTTGCAAAGCGCACATTTAATCCACGCCTTGGGATCGAGGGCGGCATTTCGGTGATCGGCACCACGGGGATCGTGGAACCCATGAGCAATGCAGCGCTTGTGGATACCATTCAGCTTGAATTGAGCGTGCGCGCCGCAGCAGGGGATAAGGCTGCGCTTCTTGCCCCGGGGAACTATGGCGAAGCGTTTTCCCGCGGAGTGCTTGGGCTCGATACAACAAAGCAGGTATGTTGCAGCAATTTCATTGGCGACGCGCTTGATGCAGCGGTGCGCAGCGGGTTTGAAAAGATCCTGCTCATCGGGCATGTCGGAAAGCTGGTCAAGCTCGGCATCGGCATGCTGAATACGCACTCGGCGTATGGGGACGGCCGCGCGGAAACGCTGGCCGCCTGTGCGGTTTCAGCGGGTGCAGGTCTAAGCGCCGTCAAGGCGGTGCTCTCCTGCATTTCTACGGATGCGGCGCTTGCGGCGCTGCAAAAGGAGGGCATCCTTGCGGAGACGATGGCTGTGTTGGGCGAACGCATTGGCGCTACCCTTAGCCGGCATGTGCCGGAAGGGATTCAAGTGGGCTTCGTATGCTTTACCAATGCGCCGGGCTTGTGCGGTGTGCTCACAAAAAGCGCGAATGCAGAAGAATTGATGGAGCTTTGGAAATGATGAAGGAATGGGTGTTATTTGCAACGGGCGCGCTCGTGATGGGATTTGTTGTGGATCTCATCGTGGGCGATCCGCACGGCTGGCCACATTTGATCTGCGGTTTCGGGCGCTTGATTGCAGCGCTTGAGCATGCGCTTTATCCCATGCAAAACAAGCGCTTCGCGGGCACGCTGCTTGTGCTGTTTGTGCTACTTGTTGCCTTTGGGGTGCCGGCGCTGCTGCTTTTGCTTGCATGGCGGATTTCCCCCTGGCTTTATTTGGCACTGGAAACGCTTTTGTGTTGGCAACTCTTGGCTACGAAAAGCCTTCGGGTGGAAAGCCGCGTGGTATACGACGCGCTTGCAGAAGGCAATCTTTCGGGCGCGCGGCGAGCGGTATCCATGATCGTTGGCCGTGACACTGCGGCGCTCGATGCGGCTGGCGTAACGCGCGCTGCAGTCGAGACCGTTGCAGAAAACACATCCGATGGCATAGCTGCTCCGCTGTTTTATATGATGCTGGGCGGCGCGGCGCTTGGCTGCTTTTATAAGGCGGCAAACACCATGGACTCCATGGTGGGCTATAAAAACGAACGGTATCTGGAATTTGGCCGTGCAGCTGCAAAGCTGGATGATGTGCTGAATTATATCCCGGCACGCCTCTGCGCGGTCGTCATGCTTTGCGCTACATGGCTCTGCGGCTTGGACGTTGGGAACGCTTGGCGCATTTATCGAAGGGATCGGCGCAAGCATGCAAGCCCGAACTCGGCGCATACTGAGGCCGTGATGGCGGGCGCGCTCCGCGTGCGCCTGGCGGGCGATGCATATTATTTCGGTGTGCTGTGCAAAAAGCCATACATTGGCGACGCTCTGCGCCCTATTGAAACGGAAGATATCCTGCGCGCCCACAAGGCCCTTTATGCAACGGCATATTTGTTGCTTTTGCTTGCGCTTTTGCTTCGGGGGGGTCTCTATGTTGCGTTATGAGCATGGCGGCGATGTGTATGGTAACCCGCATATTGCGCTCGATTTTTCCGTGAACGTGAATCCGATCGGCATGCCGGATGGCGTAAAGCGTGCGCTCGTTTCCCATCTCGAGGAATATACGCGCTATCCGGATCCGCAATGCCGTGCGCTGCGCGCCGCGCTTGCCGCGCGCTACGGCCTTGCACCGGAGCAGGTGCTTTGCGGCAATGGGGCGGCGGATATTATCTTTCGGATTGCGGCCTGCTTGAAGCCCCGCCGTGCGCTTGCGCCGGCGCCCACGTTTTCCGAATATGAGCGCTCGGTGCGCGCATTCGGCGGCGCAATGGAGATGCATCCGCTTTCCGCAGAGAACGAATTCATCCTTGGCGAGGATTTTTCCGCCTCGATTGCGCCCGGAATCGAGCTGGTATTTCTTTGCACGCCCAACAATCCTACGGGGCTGCTCATTCCCTTTCAGCGCATCTGCCACATCGTGGAAGCCTGCCGTGCGCAGGGGACGTTTGTCGTTCTGGATGAATGTTTCCTCGGGTTTACGGAAGGAGCTTCCATGGCAGGAATGCTGCAGGCATATCCAAACTTGATCATCCTTTCGGCGTTTACCAAGCTGTATGCAATGGCTGGGCTCCGGCTCGGGTACCTGCTTGCGGGCGACCCAAACCTTTGCACGCGCATTGCGGGCTTCGGGGCGCCCTGGAGCGTTTCCGTCCCAGCCCAGGCGGCGGGATGCGCCGCGCTCGCAGAGGTGGGCTGGGAAGAGCGATCGAGAGCGCTTATAAAAAAGGAGCGGGCTTATCTGCAGGCAGAACTTGCAGCGCTCGGGATCCGGGTATTTAAGAGCGATGCGAACTTTTTGCTGCTGCAATGCGATGCACCGCTTTTCGCTTTGCTGCGCGCGCAGGGGATCCTCGTGCGGGATTGCAGCAATTTTATCGGGCTGGATACCCGCTTTATCCGCATTGGGGTGAAAACGCATGCGGAGAATCAAATGCTGATTAACGCGATTACGGAGGTGCTTCATGGCTAAGGCGATCATGGTACAGGGGACGATGTCCAACGCGGGAAAAAGCTTGCTCTGCGCAGGGCTTTGCCGCATATTCCGGCAGGATGGATATCGGGTCGCCCCGTTTAAAAGCCAGAATATGGCGCTGAACTCTTTTATTACGCGCGATGGCCTTGAAATGGGCCGCGCCCAGGTGGTGCAGGCGGAAGCCGCAGGCATTGAACCGGATGTGCGCATGAACCCGATCCTGCTCAAACCGGTCACAAACGAGGGGTCCCAGGTAATCGTAAACGGGGAAGTGCGCGGCAATATGCATGCAGCAGAGTATTTTTCCATCAAGCGCACGCTGATCCCGGATATCCTCCGCGCGTATGAATCCCTTTCCGAGGAAAACGATATTATCGTCCTTGAAGGGGCGGGGAGCCCCGCAGAGATCAATTTGCGCGAGAACGATATTGTGAATATGGGCATAGCCCGGCTTGCAAAGGCCCCCGTGCTGCTTGTGGGGGATATCGACCGCGGCGGCGTCTTTGCCCAGCTTTACGGGACGATCGCCCTTTTAACGGAAGAGGAACGCGCCCTTGTGCGCGCGACGGTCATCAACAAATTCCGGGGGGATGTGAGCTTGCTCAAAAACGGCATTTCCATGCTCGAATCGCTTACCGGCAAGCCCGTTGCAGGCGTGCTGCCCATGCTTGCGGTGGACATTGAAGATGAGGACAGCCTATCAAGCCGGTTCAGCCGGAAAAAAGCGGATGCCGTGCTGGATATTGCGGTAATCCGCCTGCCACGCATCTCCAATTTCACGGATTTTGCTGTGCTAGAGGCAACGCCCGGCGTAGGGGTACGCTATGTGGATTCGGTGGATTCCCTCGGCACGCCGGACCTTGTGGTTTTGCCGGGAACGAAAAGCACGATCAGCGACCTGCAATGGCTGCGGCAAAGCGGGCTTGAGGCGGCGGTGAAAAAATGCGCTGCATCCGGCGTGGCCATCATGGGCATTTGCGGCGGATATCAGATGCTCGGCCTGCGCATTTCGGACCCAAGCGGCGTGGAAGGCGGCGGCGAGATCAGCGGGCTTGGCCTTTTGCCTGTGGAGACTGAATTTGCAAGCGAAAAGCACCGCACACGTATGCGTGGCACCGTGCTGCAAGCCGGCGGGGTGCTTGCACCGCTTTCTGGGGCAGAGCTTGAAGGCTACGAGATCCACATGGGGCGGACGGAGCGCGCAAACGGCGCAAAACCGCTTGTGCGTTTGGAAAACGGGCTCTTGGACGGCTGCCAGCAGGGGAACGTTTATGGAAGCTATCTCCATGGATTTTTTGATACGGAAACCTGCAGGCAGGCTGTGCTTGGAGCACTCGCGGCGCAAAAGGGCGTTTCGCTCACAGCCGATGTGCCGGACCGCCGGGCATACAAGGAGTCGCAATACGATTTGCTTGCCAAGGCAGTGCGCGAGAACCTTGATATGCAGAGGATCTACCGAATTCTGGAAGAAGGCGTGTCATAAGAATGGATACGGATTGAAACGCAAAGCGGAATAACGGAGATGGGAGACTGCCTTACGCATCCTGTTCTCAAAACGGAACGAAGCGATACGCAATGCAGCGTGGCATGCCTTTTCCCTCTAGCTGGCCCGTTTTGCATGAAACCGCATCTTGCATGTGTGCACGCAGAAAAGGCCTCGTTTGGGCAGCCCAGATCTGCCAATGCCAGCAATCGGTGCTGTCGGTTAAGCGCCTTTTGATGCCCAAAATGTTCTTGCGGCTTTGGATGAGCCCCTTCGCTTCGCGCAGCATGAATGCATGGGGCCGACCGGGGCAAAAGCATCGGCTTCTTTGATTGGATTCGACGGAAGCGATACGCATTAAGGGCAAACAAAAACCGGAAAGCAGAAACACGGCGCAAATGCGCGGAAAAACCAATCGCGCCTTAACGAAAACTGAGAAAACGGCTTTTGATAGAACCCTATCCATGGCGCCTGTGCAGTTTTAAAAAAGCATATCCGAGTGTCTCCCCAAGGCGTTGGTTACTCCAATATACGCCGCCCTAAAAGCATGAAATCGCATAGTGGAGCGCTTTTGCGTTAGCGCAAATCAGCCCTGTTTCACAAAAATGCATATGGCAGTGCCTTAAAGGCTGAGAAAGGCAAAGGATAAGGAAATAAGGAAATAAGGAAATAAGAAAAGCAGCTCATCCATGCTGCTCTCATAACGTCCATCCCAAATCAAACGCTGCAATTGCAGTTTTTTTCATATGGGAACAGGAAAACGTTTAAAAGAGCAGAAATAGATAATTCCAGGCAAAAAGAACAGAAAAGCGGCGCTGCATTTTATAAAAAATAGCAGCGCTTGGATTCTTTTTGCCGCAAATCAAACTTACAGATCAAAAAGGAGGGCTCCCTGCAATGCAACAAAGCATAAAGACTGGCAAACTTGTGGTTGGCTTGTTAAAAAAGCACTGGATTATCCTCGTTGGGCTGTTCGCGTCGATTGTATTAAGCTCTGCGCTTTCCGCCATTACCCCGATGATCTTCCAAAAGGTCATCGACGGCATTGCAACATTGGATTTTCAAGTGCTGCTCCTTTATGTGCTTGCGATCGTAGCAATTCCATTTTTGGTTACGCTGCTGGATGTTGGAAAAACCAAGCTTTCCTTCACGCTTACTAACCATGTGAGCAGACGCCTGCGCAGGGATCTGTATGAGCACATGCTCAACATAAAGATGCGGGAATTCTCGCGGGATAGCGTGCAGGGCTTCCTGTACAGCATCACGCGGTATGTAGGCAAACTCTGCGATGTATTCCTAGGCGGGGATGTGCTCAATTTCCTTGCTAACACCGTGCAGATTTTGACCGCATTTGCTTTTTTGCTGCTGCTGGATTGGATGGTGGCGATCGGATGCATCGTGGTGATTCCACTGCTGTTTTTGCTGATTAAATCCCAGCGCAGCAGGGTAGACAAAAAGGAATCCACGTTCAATGATGTGATGCGAGAAGGGGAAAACACCATCTCGGAAACGCTTCGAAACATGAAGATCGTGCGGATGTTTGGCGGAAAGGAACATGAACAGGAACGTTTTGCATCCTGGCAGCAGCGCAACATAAGCGCCGGCTGGAGCGTGCGCTTCACCCACGCTTTGGCGGTGAAGATCCTGCCAAACTCTGTGGAACAGATGATGTATGGCGTGGTATTTGTGTTCTGTATTGTTTCGGTGCTGCGCGGCACGATGACAGCGGGAACGCTTGTGGCGGTGCTTTCTTATGTGCCGCTGTTTTATCGATCCATGAGCGGGCTCCTTTCCGTGCAAATTGGGCTGAGCGCTGTAGCAAAGCCGGTGCGCGAGCTGGATAAGATTTTTGCAATGGAGCGGGAAACGGGTGTGGAAACCCTGGAAGCGGATGAAGCAGCGCGCTTTAAAGACCCGGTGTTGCTGCGCTTTTCCCAGGTATTCTTTACGTATGGGCGGGTTGCATGCAACGTTGCAATTCCGGAACTTTCCATCCGGCGCGGCGAATTGATTGCGATTGTGGGTGAAAGCGGAGGGGGAAAAACAACGATTTTCGATTTAATATGCAAATTCTTTGATCCGAATGAAGGAGAGCTATACTTTATGGGCAGAAGGATCCGATCTATAGCTCCAGATGCATTGCGCCGCTACATCGCTTTGATGCCGCAGGAATCGCTTTTATGGAACGGGGACCTGGCGTGCAACATTGCCTATCCGGAGCAGGCAGCGGATGAGGAAAAACTGGAAAGGACAATGCATGCTGCGGCGCTCTGCGAGCTGCACAAACGCCTTGCCGCATCGGATGATACGGCGATAGGGGAATATGGCAACCGCATTTCTGGCGGGGAAAAGCAGAGGCTTTCTTTGGCACGGGCGTTGTATAAGGATGCTTTGCTGTACCTGTTGGATGAGCCGACGTCCCTTATGGACAGCATTACAGCAGAACGGGTATTCCAAAACATTCGGACGCTTACAAAAGAAAACAAAACCGTTCTTATGGTGACCCACAACCTATCCCACGCAAGATATGCGGACAGGGTGCTCGTGTGCAAGGACAGCAGGATTGAAGGATTTGATACGTATGAAAACCTTATGGCATCCTGTGAATACTTCGCATCGCTTATAAAAAGCTATTCAAGCGGTGATGACAAGATGGAAGCCGTTCAAAGCAGGGAGACGGGTTTTTCCAGCGATGTCAAGGCGTAAACGAATAATGCTTGCAGAATAATGCAATGCAATAAGGCCAAAGCATGCAGGCGTGTGCTGCATGGAACTTTAAATGGCAGGTTCCTATCAGCTGAAAAGCAATTCCGCTTTAGCAGCAAAACGCCAATGCTTATTTTGTGGCAAACCGGAGCCGACGCTATGGCGGAAAGAGCCATCGCAGCCGGGAGACGAAACGCGCAACATATCCTCTGTGGCGGCGTTGCCTGCAAACCAAGAAAACAGGCATTGCGGTTTAAAGGGCTTTCGCTGGCATGCTTGCTTTAGGCATTCGGCGGGCCCTTTACCCTTGCGCATTCCGCGGCGCAAAGCTTTTTGCCCTGCATGGAGCTTGAGAAAGCAGACGCTGCAAAAGCCGGAGCAAGGGTGTACCCCTGCTCCGGAACTATGTTGGGTAACGGCATCAAACGCTTTTAGGCGCAATCTGCCGCATCTGAGGTGGGATCACGCGGCTGTGCGCGATGACCAAAGGGCCGCTGCGCATTTTATTGCGCCAGCTTGGCCTTTACCAGATAGTTCCCTCCGGTCACGCCGCCGAAGAGATATTTTCCAGCATCGTTGGTCTTGGTTACAGCCACTAGATTTTCCTGCGTAATGCCGGCCACCGTGGTTACCTGGTAAAGCCCCACGAAGCATCCGGCGACTGCCTGCCCTGCGCTGTTGCGGATAATGCCGCTGACCGTACCGTTGTACGTCCGGGAATCCGCTACCATGGACATAGCGATGTTGACGATGGATCCGTTTGCGACTACAACCGTCATGCTGGAGGTGGACAGGTACCCATCCGCCGAAGAGAGCAGCATATACATGCCGTCCGCCAGGTCGTAAAATGCGAACTCACCGTCATCCGCAGTATAAGTAACGGCGAGAATATCGCCAGTAAGGTTCTTTAGGGTAATTTTCCCGCCGCCCAAAGGCACGGGAAGGCCCTGCGGATCGTTAACCGTCAAAACGCCCGCGATCGTGCCCAAAGCCAGTGCAGCATCCGCGACGCAGACGAGGTCTGCCTGCATTGTCGTGCCGGGCGATAGCGTTACACCGGCGGCTGGACTCAAACGATAACCATCCGCAACGGCGGCCAAACTGTAGGTTCCTGCGGGGATGTCGGTCAGCGAGAATGCACCCGTGCTGTCGGTGAGCACATGCTTGTAGGGCATGCCCGTGCTATCGAAGAGCTTTACGGTTGCATTGGGGATGGGGGCCGTGCCATCACTTACAACGCCATAGACCGTTGCAGTAGCCACCGGCGTAGAGCTTTCCGGCGGACAA
>JABLTO010001639.1_pt1 | contig 17788 bp, 15 predicted proteins | sample 7160091 | NCBI WGS metagenome assembly JABLTO01 (sample SAMN14651225, study PRJNA627086) | human gut metagenome | isolation source: feces | host: Homo sapiens
ATTATCCTGTCTACAATGTTCTTAAAACAGCATTCCGTGACGGACGTGATTGCAGCTGTTACGATGGCATGTATTATTTATCCATTCGTGTATGTTACAGCGGATAAGAAGGCACCGAAGCTTTCTCAGCAGCCTACGTAACATGAATATAGAAATGACTAGCTATTGGCAATTTTTTGTATATTATGCTATGAAAAGAAAGATGCAGGCAACTGTTATATAACTGACAGTTACCTGCATCTTTTTTATTTCTGTTCGATTTTCTTCAACAGACAACGCTTTTTGAAAAATGCGATGCCGTAACCGAATATCTGATCGTAATCTTCTTCTAATTCCTTCATGTACATGCGGTCTGTGATCTGTTCCAACGCCGTATCGCAATCCGCTTCCATTCTGTCCACCGATCGGGACAATTTTGCTTCAAATACCGCGACACGACCATTCATGGTATCATATACGACTATATCACTACGTCCTTCTCCGTGTTCCCGGTTCGATTCTACCGAATACCCTGCTCCTGTAAATATCCCGGCAAGAAAAGCATGATAAAAGTCCTCTTTATAATCGTGATAACTGATGGTCTTACGCAGTAACACATTCATTTCCTTTGTTACCTTTTCACTGTTTCCTGCCCATACCGCATCAAAGAGCGCACTTCTGTTCCAGATCTTTGCACTGTCATCGAACCATTTTATAATTGTTGACTCAAAAATCTCCTGAATTTCTGCATTCGGAATTGTCAGTGCCGCCATATCTTCTCTCACCGGAACCTTCAGATCTCCTTCCCTTACTTTCGTCAGATATCCTGTCAGATATAAGATACTCCAGAGATTGTCCTCCGATGAATGCAGATAATCATACGTGAGATTTTCATCAATCCTTTGAATAATATATTCGCCGGCAAGCAGTGTTTCTAGCTTTTTCGTAATATTACTTCCGGCATACTCGATAAAAGAACGGATTACCGCATTGTCACTCGTATTCTTCCAGTAACTTGCTGGTGCTGCTTCCGGATTTTGCAGCAGATCCCGCATATAATTCATGACATCCCACGGGCAATATACATCGAAGCGTCCAAAATGATAACCATCATACCATCTTTTCACTTCTTCTGCCTTTCCGGACACATTTGCGTCGGCCAGAATCTGATCTACTTCTTCCTGTGTAAATCCAAAATATTCATTGAATCTGGAATCCGTAATATTATCAGACACAAAATTATTCGTTCCTGTGAAGATACTTTCTTTTGCAATCTTCAGACAACCTGTTATCACCGCAAACCGAAGTGCCGTATTATCTTTCAATGCCGTACTCATAATTTCTTTCATAATATCCAGCATCTGATCATAATAGCCAATGCTGCTTGCCTTTGCCATCGGCACATCGTATTCATCCAACAGCAGAATCACCGGTTTCTGATAATAATCCCGCATCAGCCTTATCAATGTATGCAGGGACTGTCCTACCTGAATCTTTCCCGCACTTCCACTTTTTAACTCTTTAAAAAGCGTCCTGTCATCCGAATCCATACGTTCACTTTCCAGCAGATATGCATGTTCTTTGTACAAATTAGATATCTGAACTGCCAGTCTTTCATATGCATCTTCAAAAGTCAATCCGTCAATGTCTTTTAACGTCAGGAATACGACCGGATATTGATTCATCCATGCACCGCACAATGCTTCATCGCGGGTAATTTCAAGACCATCGAATAACCTCCTATTATCGGACCGTATATCGAAAAAATGAGCAAGCATACTCATTCCCATTGTTTTTCCAAAGCGTCTCGGACGGGTGATCAGTGTAACTTCCGCAGACTCTCTTTTTAACAATTCTTTGATCAGTCCGCTTTTATCTATGTAGTAGTAGTCATTTTCCCGGATTTTTTTGAAGTCGGATATTCCTACCGGGATATTGAGTTGATTGTTCACTGGCTCCCTCCTTCATGCTATGATTAGTATACACTTTCATTCATGTATATTAATCATAGCATGAAGGAGTTTATTTTACAATAATACAAAATCGAGTAAGCACACTGACTAATCTCTTTTCATTTTCATTGATGTATTTAATAATTTCCTATATACGCATCTATTCCATCCGCAATCCCTTGCACCATTTTTTGTTGATATTCTGCTGTCTGCATCAGAACATCTTCCTCAGGATATCTATTTTTTCTTTAGTTCCATTCGTTTTTTCAACAAAGAATTAATATTTAAAATCGTTTTATTTAATTCTGAAATATTTTCACTCATATTATCTGTTGAAATATACGGCACTAAATCCAGCATATAACGAAGTTGTCTTGCGATATTATTTTCACAATTGATTACTGTATTTTCCCCATATCCAAAATCACTTTCAACAGATAGTTTTTCCTCAATTCTTTTCGCCTTGATGAGTAAAGTATTTATTTCCTCGTTCTTATTCTTTTGATATTCCATTTTCAATGCTTCCGTAATATCCTGAGCAAGAAAATATGCTTCTTTCTTTACAAGAATTGCTTCTCCTGTATTCGGTTCTGGTTTTTTCTGAAATCTCTTTCCAATCAAAAACAATGATACAATAAATCCAATCAAGCATATACTTTCCAATATATACATCAAAATTATGTAATTGACTTTCGAATTTGGAATAATAATAAAACAGATTATTAATGCCATAAAAAGAAATATAAATGGTATAATAAACACGGCCTTTTTCCAGATCTTATGATCAATTATTTCCGGCGATTCCGACTTATCCATAATCGGAACATGTTCAACATTTATTTGAGATTCTTTTCTTGAAATATATTGCTGTCCATTTTTTTCTCCACTATTTTCAATATCAATATTTAAAGAGTTGCCACAATTATCTGATGGTACGGGATTTCCAATTGGAACTTCTCCAATACTATCAAATAAATGTTTATTAGCAGAAAAATCAAGATTGTTTTTTTCTTTCTGATAGTCCAAAGAAATATCATCCAATAATTCACCAATGGTTTCTCTATATTTTTTTTGACTTTCATTGACTCTTACCGGTGGCTGTTGAAGAAGTTCCATCTTTACACTTTGCATCATAATCTCTCTGTCAGTATCTTTAACTGCATTTTCAAGATCTTCAAGAAAAGCATCTGCTGTCTGATATCTATCTTCGCTATTTGCAATTGCCTTAACAATAACTGTCCCTACTTTAGCTCCCCCCAACAAAGGTAAATCCGGTATAGCTCCTGTCATTCGTTTTTCAAACGCAACATCCTCATCTTGTGAAAAATACTGTTCTGGAAATTTAGGCAAGAATGGATTACGCCCATAATTCAAAAGACGGTATAACACAATTCCCAGAGAATATAAATCTACATTTTCAGTATACCCAGATTTACCAAGATATACTTCTGGAGCTAAGAAATTGGGAGTTCCTTTTAAAGACTCTGCTTTTGAACTTCCCTTTAATATTTTTGAGACCCCAAAATCACCGATCTTGAAGCTCCCATTATTAGCAACAAAGATATTTTCATCTTTTATATCTCTATGCCACACTCCATTTTCATGGCATTTTTTTAATCCTTCAAGTACATCAAAAGCCAATGCCAATACATTACGAACTGAAAAAGAATTATCCCTAATATAATCTTCCAATGGAGTAAGATACTCCATCAAAATATAAACATCATATCGCTTTGGAGCATCCGTCATTATAATATCATTCTCGTAATAACGAACAATATGTTCCACGCCCTTCTCTGAAAGGTCATTTAAAATCTGAATCTCTAAAACAATGTCCTTAAGTTTTTCAGAAAAATAATTATCTGCTTTTGAAATATCTCCACCCATAGAATTCAGTACAGATATGTACTGTTTATCTGTTGGAATAGTAATGTGTTTTAACGCTCGTACATACTTTCCAGATGGATTTACTTTTTCAACTTTATAAACGGTTCCAAACGCTCCTGAATTTATCTTTTCAATTACAGTATAGCCAAGTACAGTCTGCCCTACCAAATTTTTCTGCGCCATTTAATCACCTCTTGATTTTTATGATAATCAAAGTAGCATTATCAGCATTTTTAGAGTAACACGCATCGTTTACTATACGTTTCGCTATATCATAAAGTTCTTCATCTTGACAAAAATAATCTAACATTTTCTTTTCATCAAAAATATCACAAACACCATCACTACACAATAATATCAATGACTCTGAAGGAAATAAGTAAAATACATCCGCTTGTAACTGATATCCTCTTCCGAAATATCCTATGTATCGATTAAGATTTTTCTTTGCCGAAAATGATTCAACTTCTTTTCTTGTCAAAATTCCAAGATCTATCATCCGCTGACCTTCTGTATGGTCTTTAGAAATCTGACATATTCCTGCCTCTCCAATACTGTATGCCCGGCTATCTCCAATATTTAAAATAGCATTTTCGGACTCATAATTTACCAACATTATCAAAGTTGCTCCCATCCCTGAAAGTTCCGGATACTCCTCACTATATTCACATATAGAGTTATTGATGTGTACAATTTCTTTTTGAATCAATGAAACAACTTCATTAAGAGAAGTACAGTTTTGTGCCTTTTCCTCTAGATCTGCAATTTTTTTCATGCAATAGTTACTTGCAACTTCTCCAGCGTTATGTCCGCCCATCCCATCACTAACAGCAATGAAATTCACCTTTTTACGGCAAACAGATTGATACTGAATTATTTTTAATTCCGACATTTTCTTCTGTATTTTTTTATCCATAATTTTTCCATTCAACAAAAAATTATCTTCATGTGTTGATCTCATACCAATGCCTGAAGCACATATTGCTCTAAGCATAACTCATTATCCCTTCCTGATATATACTTTTACTTTTTAAACACGAAAGCCACCTGGTTTTATATCCCTCATCATAATTTTTCTTTAACCTAAATGGAATAACTATTTTAATGGTCCATCTTTTTTGTTATACAAACTATCCATCACATTAATAAACACATCACGTTCTGGATTTGTATATCCACAAAAAACAACATCATTAATATCATCTTTATTAAATAAAAAATTGTTATTTGAACCAATATAACCCTCAGGATATGGTACTGCTAAATAGTCATATATTTTATTTTCATTAGGATTTACTTGTAAAACACCTATAATTACTAACTTTTTTGTTGCATCTTTTAACAAAACAACACTTCCGACAGGTAATAATTCTTTCATACTTCCTCCAATTTTCTATGTAACTAAACTAAGCCACCAATTTCCAATAGTTTCCCCACATTTATTAGCCAGAATTTTATATCCTTCAGCAGATTTTTCAAAATAATTCATATCAGTTTTTCCATTGCCACCAGTAGCACTGTCTATTGCACTGAAAACTAAATCATCTAATCCCCATGTCAACTTATGACTGATACCATATATTCCTGCTATAGATATATCAATTCCTGTTGCGCCCGTATCGCCTAAATTCCATTGTCCATCGCTATTATATTTTTCTACACTTCGAAATCCCTGAGAAATTGATTGAATAATCGACTCACCAGTTGCAGAGTAAATATTTAAAGCATTCCAAGGACTTACTTTTATTTCGGTTAAACTTTTTACATCTCCGATATGTTTTAACGAGTAAGCAGAAGAAATTACTGAAAGTACATCTTTTCCACAATCTACATAATCTGCAACTACACTTTTCCACTGTTTTTCGTTTAATCCCTGACTTGCAGACAAAACAGACGCTGTTAAACCTAGAAATCCAGATGATAACCCCAATATTTTTACATTTTTCTGAGCAATATCACCAAAGAAACCACTTTTTACACCATCGTACATATTTCGAAAATAATCATACATTCCTGTCCATAATCCAATACTTGATTCAGCCAAATCACACCAATTACTTGCACCAATAAGCCCTTTTTTATCTTCATTAAAAAACGAAACAGCATTCTGAATATAAGAAATTACATCTTTTAGAACACCTGCTTCATCTTTGTTTCCTAATTTATCTGCTCCTTCCAACAAACTTTTAATTGTAGATAATAATTCCTGCTCTTCTTCAACATCAGAAAAATAATTTTTAATCTTGTCTGTAAATATAATATTTCCCGGTTCAAATGGATTAGCACCGCCAGGACCGGTTAAATGAGCGGCTCTCGGTTCCATAGCAAAAAAATCATTCAATGTCTCCCTTTTTTGGTATCTATCTAACTTAATATATTCATTATATGCAACTTCAATAAAGTACTGATATGATTCCAACAATCTTGAATATTGCTCCAATCTCTTAGAAATCTTAGCAGCTGTACTATTTATATCCGATTCATAACGAATATCCCAATCCAGTTGACGAACAATCTGCTGAAAATCTGATTGAATAACATCTATTTTCGATGCTACTGACTCACAGTAATTTCTCATCGAATTAAGCTTCGAAAAATCAACATAAATTCTTGGCATAAGGCAATTCTTCCTTCCCACCGATTATCCAAGCAGAATATATACTCCACTTGGATAATCAATTGCTTTCTTCTTGAAAATCAGAATATTTTTCCCTGCTCTTGTGCTTTCTGAATGCCTTCCCTTTCAGCTACTTCATAGGCCTCTGCTGCCTGGGTTAAAAAATCACTATATGATTTCATATCTTTAACAATAGTATCAAATTTAACTTGCATTCCTGAAAACTGTTTTTTTTGTGTCTCGATCGTCTCACCTTTCATTTTATTCGCAGTTGTAACTACTTCCTGAAGCATTTCAGAATATAGTGTCTGGATTTTCACTGCCTCATTTTCCAATGTTTTCGCTTTATCTCTCATTACCTGCGAGTCCACTACAACCTGTGCCATAATAACTTCTCCCTTCTATAATCCAGTTACTCTCCCACACTAAGAGAGCTTGCTTTGTTCTTAAGGTCATTTTCAGTACTTTTCAATTTACCTGCATATTCACGAAGGAATGCTACATATCTAGTCAATGCCTTTTCTGCTGCACTAAAGTCATTTTTGTACCCTTCGATACGTTGATTAAATGTGTCACTTGCTTCTCCTTCAAAAGCCACTCGAAGATCAGCTACAGCTGTATAGATATTATTGTATGCCTTGGTAAATTCTCCTGTCTTTCCCTCAATTTTGCTAGCAGAAGCCTCAAGTTCTTCGGGTGTTACGTCAAATATAATAGATGCCATAATATTTCTCCTTCCTAGTATGTAATATCTTTCCTAACCAAGTATTAATTCCCAGATTTTAAAGCAATAGCTCTGCGTTCTGCATCCCGATCTTCACGCTGGATTCTGTCTGCACAATACTTAATTGTTGAAGATAAATTTACCATCTGTGTTTTTGTTCTGGTCATTTCATTTCTTAATTGATTCAATCTTAAGATAAATATCTCTGCCGTTTCACCTTTCCAACAAGCTCGGCATTCCTGTTCCAACTGATTTAACCTTGTAATCTGATCATTTAACTGATCTGCATTATCACTAATTAAATTTGCTTGTTGGATAACTTTAGAGTAATTTATTCGATACTTCATTCTCAACACCTCTCGTATTATAACAATACTAATTTTGTACCATCTGTAATTCCCTGTTGTCTAAAATTGCACTCTGCCCGTAAACTCTTACCATCTTTTCTATCAATAAGAAGTACATTTTCTGAATTATCCACTGTTCCACGTTCTGAATTCATGATACGCACCAGCAATTTTAGAACATTACTTACCGCCATATTATCTGGAATTAAAAATTCATAACTGCCATGAATAGCCGGTATCAACACTGTAACAGATATTTTTCTCATCAACTCACCACCTTATCTCCGTCACTTTATCACCTAAGCAGAAATACATACTGGATTTTTTAATTTCATGAATTGTTGGTAATGTCTCAATCTTTGATATTGCCTTTTCATAACTATTCGCACAAAGTATATAATTTCGTGCATTTACAACCAACGACATGAATAAACCATCATTATTCTTACCTTTCAGTACATTGAAACCGCATATGAATGTTATTCCATACTCCGGTGAATTAATATATTGAAATACTTTTCTCATAAAAGCTGCCTGATCATTTGTAATCATATTGAAAAAACTATTAAATTCAGAAATGATAATAATCATCTGCTTTCTTTTTGCTTCTTCTGTTTCAAGCCTTGCATTCAACTCCGGCTTTAAATCATTTACTAAATGCTCAAATTCTGTTCTTCCACTTACATATCTACAAGAAGGAAAAGCTTCAACAATATCTTTATATTTATAACTATCATCATCAATAAATATAATCTCTCGATCTTGATATTTTGTTATTCTTTTCAAAAGAGCTCTATATCCCTCTAAAAAAACAACTTCGTCATTAACACAAATACACACAGACTTATCCTGTGATAACTCAATTCCATATGTTAAAGCTCCAGATTTAGATCTTGCCAGAATAAGATTTTTTTGATTATCCATGATAGGTTCTGGCATTTCATTTTTCAGTATCTGAGAAAAATAGTTCACCCCAGTGTTAGCGTCCTGTTCATTATCCACTTTTTCATTCTTTTTTATGCAGGCTGTTAAATCACCCTCCCATCTTTTTGATAGCCTTTTATATTCCTCGCTAATAGCAGATATCCTTTCTGCCTCGGTCTTGGTAAGGAATGAAAGAGCTATCTGAAACTCCACAACTTCTTTGTTAATTACAGTAATACCTCGTCCACTTACTTCTTCAGGAATAATCGGCGGATGAACATTCAAAATATCAAAATAATTCCCCGGATCATTCATTCTCAAAGTATAGAAAGAAGAAATATTTTCTGTTACCTTGTAATAAATTGAGTTTTTGCTATTTCCTGTAATCACAAAGAATATTCCAAATGTTTTTCCATTCGCAACAAGTTCAGTCATTCTATCTGCAAGTTCCATATATTTATCTCTGAAAAATGCATAGTTATCAACTAAGACAATAATGGCAGGTAATGCTGATTTAGAAGCAATTCTGTATTCAGAAAAAGACCCACAATTACTACTTGCAAACAAGCTCTTTCGTTCTTCTATAATATTATGTAAAATAGATATAATATTATAAAGTTTTTTCTCCTCCCCATTAAACACTACGCCTCCAACGTGTGGCAGATTTTCAAGATATCCCAAATTTCTACCTCCGAAATCCAACGCATATATATTCAATTCTGCAGGTGTATATTGATATTCGCATATCATTGAATAAACTAAAGTTTGCAAAAATGTTGTCTTTCCTGTTCCACTTGCTCCATATAAACCAATATGGCCATTTTTCACAAAATCAACATGAAGAGATTTCTGTTCCTGTGTCCTGACATAATCTACTAATCCAACAGTTGCCACACACAAATCTTTACTACGTTTTTTCAAGGACCCAAGCGCAATTTGATTGGGAAGTATCTCCAACCATAAAGGTTTAACCTGAAGATGCTTTTTTTGTCCAATCTTTACCATTTCAGCTACAACAGCCTCTAATTGAGTTTTATCAGACTTATTGTAAGACATATCTATTCTCGCACTGTGAATTGGATTCGCAGTATTGTCTGTCATCTGAACTGTAATTTCATCTTCCGACACAAATGTTTTAGTTGGCTTATAATCCGCTCCGCTATATCCAGATTGAACAGTTTCATAAATCTCATTGTATCCCACTAATAAGTTTAATCTACCTGGGTTCTTTATCATCGCAGAATCAGGGCGGTTAATCATATCCACACTATCTTGCTTTTCTGCAACCTTCAGACACACCTTAAATCTGGAATTACTCATAATCTGAGGATCTACAATTCCACCTGGTTTCTGAGTTGCCAAAATCAAATGGATCCCCAGACTTCTACCCACCTGTGCCACATTAATAAGTTGCGTTAGAAATTCTGGTTGTTGTACTTTTAATTGTGCAAATTCATCGATAATAATGACAAGATGTGGAAGTGGTTTTGAAAGACGTCCACCTTTGTAATATTTATGATAGGAATTAATATCTAATTTATCTATCTGTAATTCAGCCGCCGATTCATTAAATATCCTTTGACGATATTTAATTTCTGCTTCCAAGGAGACCAATGCTCTATATAATATATTTCCAGACAAGTTTGAAACAGTTGCAGCTAAATGTGGTAGTGCAGGTGAGAACGTTTTTGCCATAAATGGACGCGCCATATCGCCACCTTTAAAATCCATCAATACAAATGCAACTTCTCTGGGACTATAATTAATAGCCAAAGAAAGCACAAATGCCTGTAAGAATTCACTCTTACCAGAGCCAGTTGTACCAGCTACTAATCCATGACACCCATGATAGGCTTCATGAATGTCTAGCTTGAATACTGCTCCGCCAGCTACAACTCCGATTGGAACCGCTAACGATTTTTCCGAATTGTTACTATCCCAATGTTTTTCTATTTCCAACTCATCGACATTTCCTGCTTTATACATTTGAAAGAACGAAATTCTATCAGCCAGTCCCATTGATCGTTGATTTCGTTTTATTGGCAGGTAGGATAACTCTTCTGCAAAGCAAGAAATCCGTACATCATCTAGTGCATCAGGTTTGAACGGCGTAAATTTATTTGCATTTTTATTCTTTATATAGAAACCTGTTCGTTCTTGATCATTCTGTACTATAGTTCTGCATGATTTTGGTAATTTCGTAATATCTCCATAAGCAAATATCGTTGTTAACCCGACAGTATTATTAGCATCCTCCATATACCTTCTCAACGCTTCTTTTTCTACAAGTGCTGCATCTGTCACAATTATACAATATCGAGGAATTAGGTTTTTCTCTTTTATATCATCACTTTCACGGCTCTTCAAATTTTCATCTATTGCATTAAATATGTAATGCACTTCATCTGAATTTGTTGCATAATATCGAATTTTCTTATCATCACTCCATATATGAGGAATATTCTTAAATTTTTCAAATCCAGCTTGATGCTGCGGTGATACAACCAAAACAAGCTTTACTTCTTCATATGAATGAAGTGAAATAATATTGAGTATAATTTCCTTTAAAATAGTCTGTACACCCACACTATTTCCGATAATTCCTATTGTATGATTATTAGCAATATCTAATGTCAATGGAACATTCTTTAATATTCCATACTTTTCCGCTAATGCATATGGTAATTCACGCAACTCATCAGCATTCAATTGAAATCCTTTACGTGGTATTTTTAATACTACTGCATCAAATTTCTTATTTCCGACACCGATTCGTACATCCAAAAAATCTTCATCTTCAAATGAACGTTCCCACAAATGTAACTTCTTACTTTCATCATCCAAAAATGAACACATTACATCAGGTTCTGGATAAAGTGTTTCATTTAAAATCCTACTTAATCGCTCTGTTTTTGCAATTAGTTTTTTTTCTATAGAAGATATGTATTCCAAATATCTGGCATTCCGATGTTTCTGTTCTTCTATGATTGCTTTTTTCTGATAACTTCTCAGTAATGATGGCCATAAAAGCGAACTCAAAAGCATACCTATAGCCATCATCATATTAGCCAGAACAGTTGTCATATTACCACCATATATAGCAGAGAAAATCGAAGTACTAATACTCGCAAGCATTGCCATTGACATCGTAAGACTTGGTCCAACCAAAAGGATTGCAGGTGTTTTCTCCACAACCGGTAGTGTCGGTGGCGCATCAACTTCAATCTCTTCGTATTCAATCGACTTTAATATACGGGGAGTACTTACAAAATATTTTTCCTTTTTTCTGTCATCAATAAGAGTTTTTGTCGTAAAACTACTAATTTTACGTAGTGAACAATTTACTTTCACTTTATTCACTGCAATGTAATCCCCCAGATAAACAATAGATAAGCCCATAAGAAAAATCTCGTCAAACATATTTAATCGTTGAGAATGTGTACTTTTGCCATTCACATAAATACCAATTGTTCTTTTTAAATCTTCAATATATACATTACCACTATCGTCTACACGAATCACTGCATGTTTGTCTCTAGAGATATAATCAGAGACATTACAAGAAATATCATTCAATGGCATTCTTCCAATAAAAATATTAGTATTATATTCTATTTGATATTTTTCGTAACCTAATTCTATATCTTTCGTAGCTATAAACAGGATTTTTACAATAATATTATCAATCCATTTAAATGACACATAATCTCCGGTAGAAATAATATGATCATTACAAATTTTTCCCATAATATATGCCTGATACTTGCTGGAACTATCATTCTCGATTGTATAAACAACCATCCCTGCTTTCTCTTCAAGAAAAAAAGGTAGCACAAAATCTTCTGGAAGCCCCATTGTTTTTGTAAACAATGGATTATCTTTATTTCTAACAATATCACTTAACATTTGTGTAATAGCATTATTTCCAATAAAAAAAGTTGCTTGAAAATCTACCACTATTTTAGTATTTGTTTCTGCCATAACAATCACCATTAATTAAAGCTTATTCCCACATTTGCCACAGAATTTCATTCCTAATTCATTTTCCCAACCACAAGATGTACATTTTCCTGATGTAAGCTTATTTCCACATTCACCACAAAATTTCATTCCTGCCGGAATCTGAGCTCCACAATGAGGACATATCGTTGTAGTTGTAAATTCCATTCCACACTCGCCACAAAACTTCATTTTTGAACTATTTGAGGCACCACATTTTGGACACACCAAAACACTTTCATTTAAAGCACTACTTCGAGTTGTTTGAAAATTGGGATTACAGTTCTCGCTAAGTCCACTAAAAATATTTCCAACCTGCCCGGTAACACCTAACCCTATACCTAAACCAATGCCTGTATTAGCAACACCTCCAGCGCTTTGATTTTCTGCAAGTTTCTCCATAATTTCAAAAGATCGTCTAGTCTTATAAAACTCTACTCCCAATGCTAGTTCTTCTTTATATTCCTGAAGTTTTTTATATTCATCCTGTTTTGGTGCAATTGTAATGCATGTGAAATTGGTTAATTCCATACCAAATCTTTCAAATTCACTATCTAATTTTTCTTTAAAATCTTCAGATAATTCTGAAAGATATTGTGAAATCTCTAAGAATGAAATTTTCTCTTTTATCATTAATTCGGCTGCAACTGTCTTGATTTGAGAATTAACAATACCATTAAAATATCGCATTGCAAATAAATGATTAACCATTGTTCCGCCAGGCATCGCCCCAATCATTTTAACTACAAACACTCTTGAATCTACAATAGAAATTCCATACTGTCCCCGAGCTCCAACATTCAATATCAGTCCATATTTTGGATCTTCTATAGGTATTGGATTCGATGTTCCCCAATTCATATCCATATTAACTGTTTTGTTAATATAATAAACCTCAGCAGAAAAAGGTGTTTTTCCACCAAAAGGAAGCTTAACTAATTTATTCAAAATCGGAAGATTTCCTGTCGACAGCGTATGTGTGCCTGGACCAAACAAATCCAGCGCTTCACCTCCCTTGAAAAACAAAGCCTCTTGTCCTTGATTTACAACTAACTGAGATCCTAATACAAACTCTTCTGATGGACATTTATAAATAAGCCATTGACTCCCATCTTCCGGCCCATCGTATTTAATTCGATCAATGATTGCCATTTTTATTCTCCAATACTACTATTTCATTTGTTTGAGCACTTCTTTTGCAAAAATTTTATACGCACTTTCCGTCGCTAACTCTTGAATGTAACTTTTAATTGTATCCATTCCATTTACATCATTTTCTCTTTTCGCAATATCATAAGCTTTAATAAAAAGATTTTGAACTTCAATTGCAGCACTTGGAAGAGATGGATAAAAAAATCCTTTAAGCTCGGCCCATTTAGCTCTAATTTTTCTACATTTCGCCATTGCAAAATGTGCTCTCCAATCATCCGGACATAAATCAATCGCTAAAGATGCAATTTCTGAATCATCACATCCGATCACCCCTGAAACTGTATAAAAAATATTTCGTCTTTCTCTTCCTGTAGTCAAGTTAAACACTCTAACAAATACCGCTTTCAAAAGCGTATCAGGTAAATATCTAAGCATATCAATAAACGTATCCATTTGCTCTTTTTCATTTGCTGCAAGATCAAACGCACATCTATATGCTTCTATTTTAGATATCAAATATTCATAATTATCTGGCAAAGAAATTGCATATCCCAACCATGCATTCCAACATTTCGTATCAATATCTATAGCCCTTTTAAATTTTTCATTTGCCAAACGATTATTGCTTATGTTAATCAAATTAAAACCATCTGTTAATAACTCTTCTATGTCTTTACCTTGATATCCATATACATGCTTTGTAACATGTTGCGTTATTTTTTGCACTATTTGATCTTGTTTTATGATAAATTGAGAAAAACAACTTTCGCATGTTCCAATTTCATGAGAATCATCAAGAATAATATTGCCTCCGCATTGTTCACAAATCAAATTAATTTTCGCCATTTTCAATTCTCCCATACAAAAAAATGGTAAGGCGAGAACAATTGCTCATCTCGTCTCACCACTTTTTATTTAGCATTTCTGTCTTGATGATTAATTTCGTTTATAACCGCTATTAGTCTGTTTCAAGTTAAGCATCTGGAATGCAGATTCAGCAGATTCAATTGCTGCCGCATAAGCCGCTTGAATATGTTGGTGTTCAAAAATATCCGTAACTAATTCTGGCGTATTAGCTGCATTATTTGGAACCATTCTCAGCAGATAAATAGTTACATAAAGATACGTTCCTACTGTGGTATTTGAAATAACTACGCGTTTTTGCTTAGAAACATTAATAGTTACACATTGTTCTTTTGTTCCAAAAAATAAACTTCCTGATTTTACGGTCTCAACTGCAACTTTGAGTGGATATTCTTTTTTATCCAATTCTTGAATGATTGTCTGCTCCAGTTGATCACGCATTCCACCCGCTCCATCAAAGATATAACTACTACTGGAAACAACAATTTCTGATGTCAATAATCCCATTTTAACTTCCTCCTTAAAGTAAATTTTCTATTCTTAATCAGCTTATTGTAAACTGATAAGTTCACTTTTAAATTTTATTTAATGTTGATATGTTGTACAAAACTAAAAATCCACTCTACCATAACAGCTACAAACTCTTTCCTATCACTGCTACAATCAGCTCACATTTCTTTTATTTATACTTGTTCAAATTTCTCGTTTCGCAGAGTATCAAACTCTGAGTAAAAGTGAGCTCGGAGCTACTGTTACAAGTAAAACCGAGCTATGTTGACGGCTTATTTGACGGTGTATAGGCAAGAAAGTTTGTCCATATTTTTTTGTTTCAGTTCCATGGATGGATGTACATATCGATTTAATGTGATATTGACATTTGCATGTCCCAAAATCTCACTCAAGCTTTTTATATCAAATCCAACCTCTATGCATCGAGTAGCAAAAGTATGCCGAAGTGTATGAAAACTTGCATTACTGATGCCACATATTTTAAGGATTGTTTTGTAACGGTTTTGCATAGTACGCGGCTCAACGAATATATCTCTTTTTCCAGTAAGTACATATCCCTCATCACCTTGATATAGTTCAAGAAAATTTCTCAGTGTTTTTGTGACAGGAATCTCTCTAATAGAACACTGGCTTTTGGGTTCTGCAATCAGTATTTTTGTTTTGTTTGAGCTTTCTAGCGTTTGGATTCGTTGCATTGTTCTATGTATACGAATTGTATTTGATTCTAATGAGATATCCTCCCATGTAAGAGAACACAGCTCTCCAATACGAATTCCCGTGAACATACATATAAGAATTCCAAGGTTAGTATAGTCTATTTCCTTTGATAGATATTCAAAGAGAAGTTGCTCCTCAGCATGGGAAAATACCCTAAGTTGAGAAGTTTTCAACTTCACAGATACATCTAATGCCGTCCGATCAGTTATAAACTTCATTCGGTCGGCATATTTTATAATTGCTTTTATGATGGATAAAGCATCTGATACTGTTTTGCTAGACAGTCCTTCTCCGCTATCTTTACCAGATGCCAACATATCGCTACATATTCCAAAGACAGTTTCATAATCAATTGCACTTATATTTTTCGCACCTATCCGAGGTTTAATTTGGCAATTGAGGGTATTCCTATATTTAATCCACGTAGACTCCTTAACTGATGACTTTATAGACATCAACCAGAAATCTGAAATGGTAGCAAAAGATGTATCTTTCCTTGATAATTTACATTCCTCCTGAATAGTCTCTGTACGTTTTAAATTAAGTTTTCTCTTTACTTCAGAGTAATTTTTTGCATATACGTATCCATAAATTGCCTTTTTCCCGTTTCGACTCTTAATATATCTGCCTTCCCATCTGCCATCTTTTCGCTTATAAATATTTTCGCCTTTTCTCGGCATTTAATCACCTCCTCTTATGACTATAACTTTGACGGCAAATAGAAGTAATTCATATGTTGAAAATAAATTTTTATGAAACCTATACAAAAGACTGGCAATATTAACGTCAATCACGAGCGACGTATTGACAAAAAATATGACAAGATGTAAAATTTTTTATATAGTAAATGGATTGTTTCTTTCACAGAGTTTGATACTCTGCAAAAATAATACCTTATTCTGTAAAGTATTATTCAGACTGTAGATAAAGTTGGTGTTGGGATTCATTCCCAACACCATTTCTTATTATAAAGCCGGTATTTCGCTTCGTTTCTAAAAATACCAGAAATACTAGCCTCAATTTTATTTCTAAGTTCTAGTATCTTTGCTATTTTTTCAAATTCATGCATGCAAAAGTGAGCCCGGCTTTCATTTCCATCCGTACTTTTCCTATGCATTGTGTATAGCGAAAACCATGCTGTTCTTTGGCTGTTCCAAAGATTCTTTCGATAGTTTCTTTCCGCAATTGATAAATTTGTTTGTTTCCTATCCCGTATCTGATGTCTTCTGCTTTTTCCATATCTTCTTCCCATACATGACGCATAATCATTTTTGTGTGATCTTTGCTTTCTGTACATTAAAATATTTGTGGACAGTTTTCGCAGAATATTCCACAACTTTTATATTCCCGGTATCCTTCTCTGTTCGTAGTATGATAAGTCAGTATTTCATTTTCGGGACATATATAACAGTCATAATACTCATCGTAGACATACTCATATTTCTTGAAAAATTCTTCTTTTATCATTGGCCGTTTATACGGAAACAAAGTTTCAATTCCATCTTTCAATAATATGTGAGCTATTGCCAGTGTTTTATATCCGGCATCCGCAACAATCGAAAGACGGTTCTAAAAGTAAAAAAGCCCAGCAATTGCTGGACTTTATCTACAGTCTGAGGTGTATGTTTGAATACATACACCTTCCTAATTCTATCTACCTCTCAATCCCCGCATACCCCGTATACTTCTCAAACGCCGACGGAATCGAATATTCTTTTTTAATCTCCTCCGGATGAATGAACAGAAATCCCTTCTCATTCGTCTTCTCCAGCTCATCTACGATCACTTCATAACCGGTCATATGCCATTCGATATGGCTGAAGATATGCTTCGCTTCCGGAAGCTCCTGTACACGGACCGGCATCAGGCCAATCTCCTTGCTGTATTCTGTAACTTCATCCATTGAAAGTTTTCCTTCCAGATTCGGGAATTCATACAATCCGGCCAGCAATCCTTTTGCCGGACGTTTTCGGATTGCAATCTGTTTACCGTCTTTGAAGATCAGTACAGTTCTTTCTTCAATCTTTCTGGCCTTTGCTTTCTTCTTTACCGGGATCTCCGCTGTCAGATTCTCTGCATGCGCAATACAATACTCTTTTAGCGGACATTTCTCACA
>JABLTO010188123.1_pt1 | contig 17750 bp, 11 predicted proteins | sample 7160091 | NCBI WGS metagenome assembly JABLTO01 (sample SAMN14651225, study PRJNA627086) | human gut metagenome | isolation source: feces | host: Homo sapiens
AAGCTGCTGCGGACGCTGGGCGCACCGACCGAGTGGCTCGTCTATCCGGAGTTTGAAGAGCAAAATGCCCGCTTACGCGAGATTTCCCATTTGGCGGCTACATTTTCGGACGAGCAGCAGGAATTCCTGCTCGGTATGATGCGCCTGATGCGGAAGCAGAAATATGAGGGTTAAAAATAGCGGTGTTCGCTGGAACACCGCTATTTCTTTGTGTCTAGGTATTGAATAATCGTTCGAGTGATACTCTCAGCGAACTCTCTATCTGAAGTATTCTCACCAGCGTTCACGCATTTTTCCGGGTCCGTAAAGAGCGAATCGACCGATACCGAAAAAGTATTTGCTATCTTATAACAAATCGAAACGCTTGCTTTTGCAGCGCCTGTCTCAATTTGTGAGATATACTTCTGATTGCAGCCAATATATGCAGCAAGTTCGGACTGTGTCAACCCACGCTGCTTCCTCAGCCGATAGACATTTGCGCCCAGATACTGATACAGTTTTTGCTCGTTCAATTGCTACTCTTTCTCCGTATTTATTATAACATGGCATGGTTCAAAATGACACACGCCGACTATCATATTCTTAGGTGCAGCTCTCATATCTACATTTGCTAATAACTCCGATGGGCGCTATGGGCAACAGCGAATTATCTTCGAACGTTCAGAAAATCCTTTGCTTCATACGGCGATTTGTCGTATCCCCTCCGAACAAAGGTGTATGTTCCCGCTGCAACATTGTGCTGTTCACCACCAAGCCGAATCTCGGCACTGACCGGCGTAGTAAGAACATATGTCACTGTGGGGCCGTTCCATTTCCAGCATGAACACACTTTTCCGTGCGGCGTATTTACTACTACTTCAAATCGCTGCAGTCGCCGGTTTGGAATGGGTGAGAACAGCACGGTTTCATAGCCCGGCTTCCCCGGACGGATACCTCCCGCCGCGCCGTATAGCCAGTCGGCTACCGCGCCGTAGGCATGGTGATTGAACGAGTTCATATCTGTGCTCCAGAACGAGCCGTCCGCCTTTCGGCTGTCCCAATGCTCCCAGACGGTCGTTGCGCCCATTTTGACGGAGAACAGCCACGATGGGGCTTTCGTCTGCAAAAGAAGGTCATAGGCCGTCTGTGCATAGCCGTTTTCACTCAGCGCGTGTAACAAATACGGCGTTCCGACAAAGCCGGTCGTCAGTCGATTCCCGTTGCTCCGAACCAGCTCTGCAAGCTGCGCGGCAACGCGGTCAGGAGCCGCCGCAAGACCAAAATGCAGCGCCAATGCACATTCGGTCTGCGTTCGGCAGTCCGGGAATGCGTTCTGGTGTGCGGCACGGATCGTTTCAAACAGCCGATGATATGCAGCGCCGTCCATATCCAGCGCGTCCATTGCCTGTGCCAGAAGCTGTGCGGAATGCGCATAGAATGCCGTTGCGATAAATTCCTTGCGGGAAGCGCCGGTATAATTGCCCTCTCCGGCGTCGAGCGCCAGCCAGTCGCCGTAATGGTGACCGGTGCTCCAGATGCAGCTGTCCCCGGCAGCCCTGCATACATATTCGACCCACTTCTGCATCATGGGAAGATGTTCACGCAGGAGTTCCTTGTCACCATAAGCCTGATAGAGCTGCCACGGGCAGATCACCGCCGCGTCCGCCCACGCCGAGCCGCCGCAGAACAGCGCGGGATCTTTCGTAAACAGACCGACATTCGGGACAAAATGGGAAACCGTGCCGTCCCCGCGCTGCTCCGCTGCCATATCGCGCAGCCATTTTGAAAAAAATCGCTTCCCATCAAACGTGCAGGTGATCGCACGGATGGAGACCTGCGCGTCGCCTGTCCATCCAAGCCGCTCGTCGCGCTGCGGGCAGTCAGTCGGTACGTCCAGCAGGTTGTCCTTTTCACCCCAGACAATGTTCTGATACAGCTGGTTCAAAAGCGGATCGGACGTGCGAATCCAGCCGGTTCTTTGCAGATCGGAATAGACGCAGACCGCCGTGAAATTCTCTGCCTGCCAACCCTCCGGCGCTTCGTCCACACGCAGATAGCGGAAGCCGTAAAACGTGTGGTGTGCGCGGCCGGTCTGGATTCCGCCACGGCAGATATACTCGATTCTGGATTTTGCACTGCGGTAGTTTTCCGTATAGAAATTTCCGTCTGCGTCGAGCACCTCTGCGCAGGAGAGCAGAACGCGCTCACCCGCACGGGCCTGCACGGTAAATTCCGCGTAACCCGTGATCTCCTGTCCAAAATCGAGCACCATTTCGCCCTTCGGCGTATGCAGAACCGCGACCGGCTTGAGTCGTTCATGCTCTGTAACGATCTCGCCCTCCTGCGGGATCAGCATCTGCTTGCCGCAGCTATCCGTCCGGCAGAAGTGCCAGTTTTCCGGTGTGACGCGCGCATCATACGTTTCGCCGTCGTAAATATCGCTGAACCGGATCGGGCTTTCGGCCCATTGCCAGCTTTCGTCGGTCGCATATTCCCGCGTGCCGTCCGCGTCGGTCAGATGCAGTGCTGCCAGCAGACGCGGGCCGTCCGCAATCGCCTGATAAACACCGGCAGAAATCCGTCCGGCGAACCAGCCCTTTCCGAGCGTAACGGTCAGTTCATTTTCCTCGCGCAGCAGCGCCGTCAGATCATAGGTCTGTACCTGCAGGCGCGTCGGATAGCTTGTCCAGCCGGGAGCCAGAAAGAAATTTCCGATCCGCTGCCCGTTCAGAAACGCTTCGTAGACGCCGAATGCGGTGATTTCCAGCTTCGCTGCTGCACCGGGGCGCGCGGTAAAATGCTTTCGGAAAACAGGGCATATTTCGCCGATATCCTCCGATGGATAGATCCAGCTTGCGTGCTCTAAAATTTGACTCATATTTTTCACCAAAGCATCGTCATATAGACAATATTTGCTGTCGCGATCTGTCCCCAATGCGTGGCGACCGGCTCTGCGCAGCGCTTTCCGTGATCGAAGAAATCAAGCTGCGCTGCTTCCAGTTCTTCCAACCGGTCGAGCCGTCCGGCGCAGTAATCCTCCAACCGCGCACGGCAGGTCTTTACTCTCTGCATCAGACCGCCGAGCCGGATGTCCTGCACGTCAAAGCCATGCGGCTTGTTTTCCTGCATCCACTGTGCCTGATAGGCATCATGAAAGCGTTCCAGACGCACAAGTGTCTCGTCAAGCTCCGTGAGCATGGCGCAAAGCGCTGTTTTATCTCCTGTGCGGTATGCCTCGTGGACGCGGGCGCCAAATTCCGCCTTGATCTCTAGCACCCGGCACAGCGCACCGAGCGTCTCAAATAGGTACCCCCACTCCGGCAGCGTCTGCAGCGTCTCCAGCCGTTCGGCGCACGTGCCGAACTGTGCGCCCTCACCGGACAAAACCGTCTGATCCATCATGCCCATGAACGGATCATTATACAGCAGGAATTTATCCAGATTCCGAACGTTGTCGTCAAGGCCGTTGCGCGTTCCGGGCAGATCCAGCTGCATGAAATCGTCGAAGGCTGCACCGAAGCGCTGCGCAAAATGCGCCTTGATCGTTTCGTCATCGGTTTCGCCCTTCGCAAGCTCCGAAGCATAGAACAGCGACGGCAGGAGCGTAAACGGGGAGCATTCCCCGCCGTCGTCGCCCCACATGGTCAGAAATACATCCTGCACGCCGTGTTCCCGGCAGCTTGCAAGCGCTGCTTTTGTGATCTTCATGCTGTAGCCGTTGTGCGGGGCATAGCCTGTCCACTTCCACAGGCCGCCCGCGAACCATGTGCTGGGCTTCAGCTTCTGATGTGCCTCGATCATGCCGTCATAGTGCGCTTCATCCGCCGAATAATAATCCCAGTAGACAAGCTCCACGTTTGCCGGGATCTTTTCACGCACAGATTCGTCAATCTGTGCGTTTTGGGCGTAATACTGTCCGCCGGTCGCCAGTTTGAAGAACATATCCGACCAGATCAGGAAGCGGAAGCCATATGTTTCGCCGATTTCACATACGCGCTGCAAATGCGCAAGCAACGCCTGTGAGCGGTTGCAGTCGCCGTGCTGGTTGTAATACCGGCCGCGCGCGAACATCTCCGCCTCGTCCATACCGAGATGGATCGTCCGGCAGGAGAGCGACGCGGCAAGGCTCCGGAACATATGGTCAATGAGCGTATACACCCGCTCGTCGCCCGCCAGCAGAATATCATCCGTGTCAAAATGCGGCCAGTATTCCGGCCAGCGCTTGATGGCGTACAGATGCGCCAGCGTCTGGATGCAGGGCATGATCGTCATACCGCGCTCGTTGGCATATGCATCCAGTTCGCGCAGCTCCGCCTGTGAATAACGTCCGCGCATATAGCCGAAGTACGGCTCGTCCGGTACCTCATAGGTGTCTTCTGTGTATAAAAGCAGGGTGTTGTATCCGAGGCTTGCCGTGAGATCGACCCACTTTTTGAGCGTGTGCAGATTCGGCACAGCGTTTCTCGAACAGTCGAGCATGGTTCCAAACGTGCGGAACGGTGTGGAATTATCCATAATGATGGCTCCTTTTCAGATATATCTATCATTTCAGCAGTTTTTTGCTGATTGTATGCAAATTTGGGTGCTGCGCCCTGCAAACAGCAGGGCGCAGCTGGTTATATGGGGATTACTTAATGTAAGCCTTGCAGAACAGCATCAGAACCTGTGCGATCTGCGCGCGGCTTGCAGGCGCGCCTGGGGTCAGGGTATTGCCGGAAAGGAAGTTCATTCCGACTGCCCACTGCATGGCGGGCCTTGCGTATGCGCTGACAGCGCTGCCGTCCGTGAACGAATCGAGCGAAGCGGACTTCGAGACGTTATACCCCTTATTTTCCGCATAGCGATACAGAATGGTAATCAACTGTTCCAGACTGAGCGTGGCGTTCGGTGCAAATTTTCCGTTTCCGACGCCGTTGACAACACCGGTTTCCGCTGCCCAATACAAAACGGGCAGGATGAGGCAATGAGATGGCTCATCCTGCCCGTCCTTCAGTCAGTCAGACTAAAAATCCTGATGGGGTCGTTTATTTACTTGGTTGCCAGCCATGCGTCGATCTGGGACTGCATTTCGGCAATGATCTGCTCGACGCCGGCGTCCTTCAGAGCGGCGTTGAACGCTTCGAGCGTGCTGTCAACATCGACTGCGCCGCAGTTGAGAGCGGGCAGATATTCTTCGACAACAGCGGAGCACTGCGCGATCTGGGTTGCAACAGGCTCGGAGTCGAATGCGAAGCCGAGGATGCAGGAGGCCTGCGCGTTGGCGTTGATCTCGGCAGTTTCCGGCCAGGTGCCGACCTGAGAAGCGTCGGTGTAGTACTCGTTGAAGACGTTGCCGACGAGGAAGCTCAGCATGCCGGGATAGTCGCTGATGGGCTTGATGAGGCCGTCAGCCTTGTCGCCGACGAATTCATAGTCCGTGCCCTCAATGCCGTGGCAGATGAGGTTCAGGACTTCGGGATCGGAGTCAAGGAGGTTGATGAACGCAACAGCGCGCTCGACGTTCTTGGAGGTTGCGGAGACAGCGGTGATCGTCGCCTGCACAGCGCCGGTCGTCATGGCGCAGTCGCCGAAGGCAATGCCGGTGATGTCATAGCCGCGAAGCTGACCTTCGGTGATGTCGCCGCCGGGCTTGTGCGCCGGGTCGGTGTCGATCGCACGGATGTCATTCTCACCTACAGAGTCAGCACCGGTAACGGCGTCTGTCGGAAAGTAGCCCGCCAGATTCCACTCGCGCATCTTTTCACACAGAGCCTTGAATTCTTCAGACTCAAACTGGTTGAAGACAACGGGAGTTTCGGCAGCATAGTAAACAACACCCGGCGTCGTATTGGAAACGATCACATCATAGCCAAGATAGTTGACCATATTTTCATAAATAAGATGACCGTAATTATAAATCACAACGGCATCCGGCTCACTGGCTTTGATGGTCGCAGCATACTCGTCCAGATCGTCGAGCGTCTTGACAGTGCTGGGATCGAAGCCGTACTTGTTCAGAAGCTCGGTGTTGAAGCGGATACCGGTCTGACGGACATAGATCTGCTGAAGCGGAATGCCGTAGAGCTTGCCGTTTACACGGATTGCATCCCAGACAGCGCTGTTGAGATCAGCGACAACGTCAGGAGCGTACTTATCCAGAACGTCCTGCGTCAACTCGGCATAAGCGCCCTTCGCAACGGCGGGCAGATACGGGTTCCATGCGCCGGTGAAGCAGATATCAAATTCCTCGCCAGCCGTGAACTTCATGTTCATCTTCTCGGTGTACTCGCCGAGGGGGATCATCTCGAACTCGATCTTGGCGTTGATTTTTTCCTTTGTGATCTCGTTGAGTTTCTCATTGATGGCCTCAAAGCCGGGGAAGCTGTCCTGCAGCGCGGGGAATGCCCAGTGCAGCGTGACTTCTTCTGCGAAGGGATTGTCATCTGCCGGGGCGTCAGCCGGAGTTTCGTCCGCGGGAGCGGCGGGTTCCGCAGTTTCGGTGGGAGCGGTGGTTTCTTCCTGGGAGGGCGTCGCAGTCTTGGCGCAGGCGGTGAACATCGCCAGAACCATCAGAGCTGCCAGCAGCAGCGCGAGGAACTTTTTCATTTGTGTTTCTCCTTTTCATTTTTATTATGTCATACCGTTCTGTCAATGATTTTATTCTTTGACAGATCCGATTGCCATACCCTTGACGAAATATTTTTGGAAGCGAGGGAACACCAGCAGCATCGGCGCGACTGTCAGCACGCACATTGCCATACGCATGGCCTCGCCTGGAAGCTTTGCGGCTTCTGCGCCGAGCAGCCCCGTAGACGCGTTATTCTTGAGAAAGTCGACCTTTTCCAGCATACGCTGCAAAAGCAGCTGAATCGTCACATAATTGCCGGTATCCATATACATCATGGCCTCGTAGTAAGCATTCCAATAGGCGACGAACAATGTCAGGCAGATTGTGGCCAACGCAGGCTTTGCAAGCGGGAACATCATGCGCCAGAAAATCTGGTACTCACTTGCACCGTCGATTTTGGCAGATTCGATCATGCTGTAGGGCAGCTTTTCATAATAGGCACGCATGATGATCGTGTTCATTGCGGAAAACGCGCCCGGCAGAATCAGTACCCAGATGGAATTCTTCAGATTCAGCAGCTTGACATATGTGATGTACTGCGCCGCCATGCCGCCGCTGAAAAACATCGTAAACGTCACGAACAGTGACAGCACACCGCGCCAGCGGAAGGTCGTGCGCGAAATCGCATAGGCATACAGGCTCGTGACCAGACAGCCGATAGCCGTTCCGACGACGCTGACAAAAATCGTGGTGCCGTAAGCCTGCCAGAGCATCTTACTGTCACGGAACAGATAGGAATAGGCCGAGAAATCCAGATGCTTCGGGAGCACGCGGAAGCCGTACTGCTTGATGTCCTCGGCACTGGAAAGCGACACGGACAGCACACAGAGAAACGGATACAGAATGCAGAGGCACAGCATGATAAAAATCAAATAGATGAACACTGTTCCAACACGGTTTTTCTTTTTCATTAAAACAGCGTCCCCTCTCCGTTGATTTTTTCGTGATCTTATTTGCTACGACCAGAATGATAAAGCCGACAACCGACTGACACAGGCCGATGGCCGTGGACATACCCACGTCGCCAGTCACGCGCAGTGCGCGGTAAACATAGGTGTCGATCACGTCCGTCACACTGTAGAGCATACTGGAGTTCTTTGTCAGATAATAGAACATACCAAAGTCTGCGCTGAAAATCCGGCCAAGCGACAAAATAAAGAACATGGTCACGATTGGACGGATGAACGGATACGAGATCTTCCACATGACCTGCCAGCGCGTTGCGCCGTCGAGCTGCGCCGCTTCAAAATAGGATTTGTCGATCGACAGCAGATTTCCGTAATAAATAATAATGCCGTAGCCCATGTTCTTCCACAGATAGCAGACAAGCAGAATGTAGGGCCACCATTTTGGCGTTGTGTACCATGAAACCGTTTCTTTTCCGAAGAACGTCAGGATTCCGTTGACAATGCCGTTGACGTCGGCGAGGTTTGCGTAGAGCGCATACGACGCGGCAACCCATGAAACGATAAACGGCAGGAAGATCACCGTCTGGAACGCCTTGATCGCGTGGCGGCTGTTGATCTCATATAAAAGAAGCGCCAGCAGAACGGTGATGACCGTGTTGCACAGCAGGAACAGCAGGTTCAGTCCCAGCGTATTGCGAATCAGCCGTCCGAAGGTACCGGATGTGAAGAAAAACTCAAAATTCTTGAACCCGACCCATTCGCTTCCGAAGATGCCAAGATTGAATTTATAATTCTTGAATGCCAGCACCAGACCGAACATTGGCAGATACGCAAACAGCGCCAGAAGAATGATGCCCGGCACGCACATGGAAAACAGCTGTCGGTTATCCTTGCGCAAGCTCCGGTTATAAGAAGACCGTCTGCGGATTGTGCCTGGTTCCTGTTTTTTCGTTTCTGCTTTCATCAATACGAACCACCTCTGTCTTCTCGTTGTCGTTTTCGCTAAATTCAGTATAGTGGCGAGGTGCACATTTGTAATCTTTGAATTCTCACGATTGCTTTGAATTGCCCTGAAAGCGGACTTTGATTTTTGAGCGCGACTTTGAATTTTTATGATTATGTTGAAATGTGCGTTGGGATTGTGATATTTTTTAGGTATGCAAATAGTTTTCACCATCCGCTTTGTGGAAACTGCATAGTTGCAATGCTCTGCATGAAGAGGGGGAAGGACAACTCGTGCGGCTAATCAAGTCCAATATTCCGACCGATCGAAAGAACAGCTTTTTTATTAAGGTACTCAGCGGCATTCTAGTTTTCTGCCTGCTGCTGGTATCCTTCGTTTTTCTGCTCATTTATCAGAACGTCAAAAAACGGAGTCTGGAACAGTCCTATCTCGCAGAGCAGGATATTGTCTCGAACGTCAGCTATTCCGCCTCCATCATGCAGGACACCGCTTCGTCCATGCTCACGCAACTCAACGGCGATCCGAAACTTTTGCAGCTAATCTACTCCATGGATACAGAAAGCCTGTCGGTCATTCAATCCATGCAGCTGCTGCAAAACTATACGCGCGCGTCGTCATGGCTGGACTCTGTATACATTTATTGTGCAGAGGAAGACTGTATCTGTTATGCCTACGCCAATGGCAACACCTATCAGTTATCATTTGGTACACTGGATGACTTTTTCGACGCAGCGTTCGTTCGGAATCTTGCAGCTGTGTCCCGTGTGACGCAAAAGCCGGCAATGCGCCAACTTCGCTACCGCAGCACGTCCTCCGACAAAACCGTTTTCAGTTATGTTCTGCCGGTCAGAACCTCGCTCAATCGCTACAATGGCTTCTTTGTTGCGAATATCAGCGCCGAGCGGCTGATGCAGCTCGGCTACGGTATGGCAAACGGCACGGAGCGTCAGCTTCTGATCGTGGATGCAAACGGACAGACCTACACAAGCGGCATGACGCTGCTGGAACAGGAACAGACGGATGCCGTGATCGAAGCTGTGCTGGGCGGGGCCGCAGAAAGCGGCCAAATGGTCGTGCAGGAGGCGAATGCGATCTGCACATGGTCGCGCTCTGCCGATACAGACCTGTATTTTATCAGCTGCATCAGCGACTCGGCCATTTCATCACAGCTCCGTGCGCTGACGCGCTGGTTTTTGCTGTTCTATCTGGGCATCGTGGTATTCGCCGTATTGATCTCCGTCTATCTGACAATCCGTATCAACCGTGAATATGCTGCACTTCAAACGCAGTATACGCTTTCGGAAAAGCGCTACGCCGAAAACTACAGCTATATCAAGCACGCCATTCTCCGCAGCTTTTTTACGCTCCGAAGCAGCGATTTTGTCATCGGGCGGCAATTTTCCGACAATGGCATCGAGTTGGAGCAATATTCCGGCTTTGCGCTGTTCCTGCTCCAGCTCCGGCAGCGGGAGCTTTCGGATGACAATCAGAATATGTCGTACCGCAGAACGCATTTTCTGTTGCAGGAGCAGCTGGACAAGACGCTGCCGCAGGGGACACGCTATGAATTGGTCGATATGCTGCAGGGCCGGTTCCTCCTTGTCTGTGAGCAGCCGGATACGGTAGACACGCAGACGCTTGCCCAAACGCTTTGCGCAGCGTTCTCTGAAGCCGCGCAGTTTTCCGTCTCTGGCGTCTGGTGCAATGGAATTTCTGCCGTCGATCAGCTTCCCGCAGCCTACCGCACACTGAACGAGCGGCTGGATCTGCTGTATTTCTATCCCGCCGGTCACTTTGTTTCCCGCACAGAGCTGGATGCACGTCCGGCCTTTGGCAAGGCACAGGCAGAGCAGATCCGCAGTGAGGCAGTACAAGCTCTCTGCACCCAGCGCTTTGACGATGCCGCTGCAGCGCTTGCGGGCTTCTTTGACGCATGGTTCGAACCGACAGCAGATGTGCCGTATACGCTGGATCTGCTGATTGCAGGCGTTTCTGAATATATCGCAACGTTCAAGCGTGCCTATGCCGTGACGATGGAATATAACCCCTCGCGCTTCCGCACGGAGGTTCTGCGTGCGGAATCTTCCCGCGCAGTCAAGCGGCTGTTTCTGGATCTGGTGCAGGACGTCTCCTGTGCATTTGCCAGCATTGACAACCGCAGCAACTATATCGACGCGCTCATCGGCTATATCGAGCGCAATTATGCCGATCCGAAGCTGAATATTGATGCGCTGGCCGATCATGTCGGTCTGTCCGCGTCGCACATTCAGAATATTTTCAAGGCTGCCACCGGCAGCAGCATTTCGGCCTATCTGCGCCGTCTGCGTCTGAATAAGGCGACGGAGTTTTTGGCGCAGACCGACGTGCCGATCAGTGAAATTGCGGAACGAACCGGCTTCGGAAATTCCAACTATTTCTACACCGTATTCAAGCGCCACTACGCAGTTACGCCGAGTGAATATCGCGCAAACCGTCTGAACCGAGCGGATACAAAGGAGGCCTATAACAATGAAATCAACTGACCTGATTTCAGTCTTTTGTCGCCCTGTTCCATTCTGGAGCTGGAACGACAAATTAGAGCCGGACGAGCTGCGGCGGCAGATCGGTGCGATGCAGGACGCGGGCATGGGCGGATTCTTTATGCACGCGCGGGGCGGACTTGAAACCGAGTATCTGAGCGAGGAGTGGTTCCGCGCGGTGGAAGCTTCAGTAGACGAGGCCAAAAAGCGTGGGATGCAGGCTTGGTGCTACGACGAAAACGGCTGGCCGAGTGGCTTCGCCGGCGGCAAGCTGCTGGAAAACCCGGAAAACTGGGCGCACTATCTGCGCTTTGAGCGAAAAACGGACTTTGATGCAGCCGCGCTTGGCGTTTATACGCTGGAAAACAAGTATCTGCGCCGTGTCACCGGTGCGGAGAACGGCATTTCAGAGTATCTCTGCGTATATGATTGCCAAAATTCCTCCACGGTCGATATTCTCAATCCGCGCATTACCGATGCGTTCCTTGCGCTGACGCATGAGAAGTATTTTGAACGCTTCGGTGCGGAATTCGGCAAGGGCATTGCGGGCTTCTTCACCGATGAGCCGCAGTATTTTCGCTATGAGACAGCCTACACGCCAGTGCTGCTGACAGAGTACAAAAAAGCCTACCGCGCAGATGTTCTTGATCTGCTGGGCGCGCTGTTTGTGGACTGCGAAGAAGCACCCGGTTTCCGCTTCCGCTACTGGCGGCTGATGAATGTACTCTATACCGAAAACTTCATGGGCCGCGTTTACCGCTGGTGCCTGTCACACAACTGCCATCTGACCGGTCACACCGTCGAGGAAAGCGAGCTTTATACGCAGATGTGGTGCTGTGCAGGCGTGATGCCGTTTTACGAGTATGAGAGCATTCCGGGCGTGGACTGGCTGGGGCGCAGAATCGGCACGGAGCTGGCCCCGCGGCAGGTTTCGTCCGCCGCGCAGCAGCTTGGCAAAAAGCAGGTGCTGACGGAGACGTTTGCCTGTGCGGGCTGGGACGTGACGCCGAAAGAACTCAAGCGCATCGCCGAATGGCAGTATGTGAATGGCGTAAACCTCATGTGCCAGCATCTGTACCCGTATTCCATCCGCGGCCAGCGCAAGCGGGATTATCCGGCGTTTTATTCGAAGCACAATCCGTGGACGGATGAATTAAAGACATTCGACGACTATTTCACGGAGCTGGGCTATCTGCTTGCCAACAGCCGCGAACAGGCGGATGTGCTGATTCTCCATCCGATACATTCGGCCTATCTGACGTTTGACCGTGCGAACGATGAAGCATCCGTGCGCAGCGTTGGCGAACCGTTCAACGTGCTCATTGAGCGCTTCGGCGTGGCTGGCATCGGCCATCACTACGGCGACGAGCGGCTGATGGAGAAGTACGGCAGCGTCAAGGATGGCAGGCTGACCATTGGACAGTGTACCTATTCCTTCGTTGTGATTCCCGACTGCGATACGCTGGACAGCAGCACCGCCGCGCTTTTAAAAGACTATCTCGCACAGGGCGGACAGCTGATGCTGGCGGGGCGGAAGCCCACGCGCATCGACGGCGAGCTTGCCGATCTCAGCTTCTTGCAAGGTAACCTGACGTGGGACGAGCTTGTGCGGAAACGTGCGCTTCTGCCGGAAGCAAACCGCGATATGCGCTGCACGCTCCGCTTTGCGGAGGATGGAAATTTCCTGTTTGCGGTCAATCTGTCTGAGACGGACATAGCTGACATGTCTGTAAAACTTCCGTTTGCGGGCGTGGAGGCATACAATCTGCTGACACATAAAACGAAATCCGTTGCTTTTGAAAAGACGACAGACGGGATCGCAGCAAAGCTGTATCTTGCCCCCGGCGAGTCTGTGCTTCTCATGCAGAACGATTCCGCGATACCGCAGGCGCAAAAAAGCCCCATTGCCGAAACAATGGAGCTGGGCGGGAAATGGACGCGGTCCGCGCCGGTACAGAACACCCTGACGCTGGACAAGGCGGCACTGAGTTATGATGGCAAGATGTATACAGAGTTGCTGCCGGTTCCGTATATCTCCGAGCGATTGCTGCGGGAGAAAACGAACCGGAAGCTCTGGCTGCGTTATGCGTTTACGGCGGATTTCCTGCCGGATGATCTGACATTGGAGCTGGAAACGCTCCAAAACGCAAAACTGTCTGTGAACGGCACGGAAATCAGCCTGACCGGTCAGGGGGTCCTTGATCGCTCGTTTGTGCGTGGAAACATTGCCGCGCTTGCCAGAAAGGGTGAAAACGAGATCGTTTTAGAGCTGGACTATTTCCAGTCGCAGCAGACCTATGACGTGTTCGACGGCTTCTATTACGGAAATGGCGAGGTCACGGAGACGCTCATGAACTGTGTCAGCTATGAGACGAATATCGAAGCCATGTACCTGTTCGGGAGCTTCTCCGTGCGGCCGGATTCCGGCTGGCAGGCGGGTGAAAACGGCGTTCGATTCGGCGACCGCTTCCGTCTCTGTGCTCCGGCCACAGACCTTGACTTGCAGGATATTACGGTGCAGGGCTTCCCGTTCTTCCACGGGGCCATGCGCCTGAAGCGCACGATCACTGTGCAGAGCACAAACTGGCAGCTTCGCTGTGCGGGCCGCGTCCAGTATATGCGCGTATTTGTAAACGGGCAGAAAGCCGGAACGCTGCTTTTTAGCGATACGCTTGATCTTTCGCCGTATCTGCATCCGGGTGAAAATGTGCTGGAACTGGAGCTGATGGCAAGCAACCGCAATCTTTTGGGCCCGCACCACAACGCAGCGGAGCCTGAGCCGCTTTTCGTCGATCCGACGCTGTTTTCACTCTACGGCAGCTGGCGCAACGGAAAAAGCGGGGGATATCGGGAGGATTATGCGTTTGTGCGGTTCGGGCTGGACACATTGCAATTAGAACGTAATCTGCTTTGATTGCTTTATCAACGGGAGCATAAAAATGAAACGCTCTGAAATTAACAAAGCACTAAAAGAACTTGAAGCCATGTGCGCGAAATACAAGTGCTATCTGCCGCCGTTCTGCAATTTTACCCCGGAGGAGTGGCAGGAAAAGGGTCACGAGTACGATGAAGTCCGCGACTGTATGCTCGGCTGGGATATTACTGATTACGGCCTCGGTAACTTTGACAAATTCGGGTTCTCTCTTATCACCATCCGCAACGGCTGCCGCACGCAGCCGGAAAAATATCCGAAGGTCTACGCGGAGAAGCTGCTGTACATGAAAGAGGGGCAATATTCCCCGATTCATTTCCACTGGTACAAAACTGAGGACATCATCAACCGCGGCGGCGCGAACATCCTGATTCGCGTATACAACAGTCTGCCCAATGAGTCCATCGACAAAGTATCTGACGTGACGGTTCACTGTGATGGCAGGACATACACAGTCCCAGCCGGGACACGGGTGCGCCTGACGCCGGGCGAGAGCATCCATATCCAGCAGTATATGTATCACGATTTCGAGGTCGAGCCGGGCACGGGTGCTGCTCTGTTGGGCGAGGTCAGTCAGTGCAACGACGATAACACCGACAACAGCTTCAACCCGCCCGTAGGCCGTTTCCCGAAGATCGAGGAGGATGAAGCGCCGTACCGACTGCTTTGCAACGAGTATCTGGCAGCTAAAGGCCAGCCTCTTTAAAATCAGATTTCTTCTTTCTGTATTGGTTCTCAGCTAGAGTTGGCCCTTCGAGCAGCGCCGTGGTGTCACGCCACTGGTGACAGCAAAACCGCGGACGCTCCCCTTGGCGGGAGCGTCCGCATTGCTATTTGACCTCATTTGTTATAATGTATAAATTTGACGTGCAGCTGCCGTTTTCTCGGTGGCGGCGTTGGCGCTGGATGTACCCGGCACGTTCCAGATCGTTCAGCGCCCTCTGCACGGTACGCGGCGAGAGGTGCAGGTCGCGGGCAATCGTTTTGACACCCGGCCAGCAGCTCCCGCCGCCTGCACGGTCACGGAGGTACATATAGACTGTCCGCGCCCGGTGCGGCAGGTCAGGATCGGCGTAAATTTCACCGAAGAAGCTCATTTCTCGCCATAGCTGCTCATATAGTCATCCGCTTTCGGCGTTGAAACCGACTTCGGCTGGGAATACAGATTTTTCTTGATATTCATCAGCAATTCCTCCTTTCCCGCGTAGTAGACCTCGCGCTGGGCGCGCTCCGGAACCTGATACGGTTCTTCAAATGAGATGCCCCACTTGAAATATAATTGCAGCTTCGTGCGCATCGGATGCGTGCCGGTTTTCATGACGATAAAGTTGCCCTTCGGGAGATTTTTTAGTTCATCCGGAGAGAGCAATGCACGTTCCGCCATCTGTAAGCTCTGGCTATTGCTGTCTTTCCCTTTGCTGATGGAGCCGGTCAAAACCGTCCGGCTGCCGAGGGCTTTGGACAGCGTTTCCGCAGTCTGGCTGTTGGGTGCGAAGCCGCCGAAGATGGTGTCCTGACAGTTGTCACCGATAATTTCCGCCCCCTCCTTGCCGTAATTTTTCTCGAGCTGCGCGAGGCTCTGGATGATCGGCACGAGTGTCAGCTTACGGCTTCGGCCTGCGGAGAACAGCGGCAGAATGTCAAAGGGCGGCATCGTGCCAAGCTCGTCGCAGTAGAACACAACGCGGTTTGGGAGCTTCCCGCCATGCTCGTCCGCAACGGAAAACAGCTCCCGCGAGAGGTTCTGAATCATCAAGCCTGCCATAAAATTTTTGGTTGCATCTTCCTCCGGCAGTACCAGAAAGATCGCGGATTTTTCTGCCGCGAAATGCTCTGCGTCGATGGCGCTGTCAAAACAAAGCACCTGCTCCAGCTTGGAATCGAGGAAAGCATTCAACCGGGACAGCACCGTGGACATGACCGACGCCATACCCTGTTCCGACGTGTTGAGCGCCGCGCCCGCGAACCATCTGGCTTTGTGCGTCGAGGGAAGGTTGTCCATCAAGACCTGAAAGCCGGTTTTCTTGTTCTGACCGCCGGGCGCGAGAAGCTCCTGCACCAGCTTGAACACGGACACGATGTGCCGCTTTTCGTGTCCGGCGCTGTCCAGTGGAACGTACTCTGCCAAGAGCAGAATAACCGACGTGAGCAGCCCCTCAGCGGCATCGTAGAAGAACGCATTCTGCCCGCGATCCTGATCGTCACCGCCCGGATTGACGATGGTTTTGGCAAGAATCTTCGCATATTTTTCCGCTTTTGCCCGCGCCGCAAGGTTGTCCGGATGTTCCCGTGCGATGTCCATGTAGCGGTTGATGAGCGTCAGCAGATTGCTCCCGTCCGAGCGCGTCGGGTTGCGAAGATCGATCACGGAAACGTGGTAACCGTAGTATTTTTTCGCAATCGTTCCGTAATTTCTTGCCAAGTCCCCTTTGGTGTCGAGCGCCAAATAGCTCATGCCGCTGGCGCAGGCAAATTCGAGATTGGGGTACAGAAAAAAGGCGGTTTTGCCAACACCGGACGCACCGATCATCAGGCAATGCACATCGTCACGGTCGACCAGAGCGTCGAGCTGCTTGCCGCGCTGGGTGCTGCCAAGGATCAGGCCCTGCACTTCGGGCAAGTTCTTTCCTGCGCGCCATGAAGCAACGTCAAACGGCACGTTTGCAAACGTCTTTTTGACCTCCTGTGTGGTCGCCCATCTCGCTGTTCCGTGCTGGCCGTCGCCAACGGTCTTGGACTTGATGCCGTTGAGCGAGTAGTTGTTCGTGAGAACGGACAGCAGAACAATGAACAGCACGATCACCACGCCGACCGCGACCAGCGGCGTTACAGACTCAGGCATGGCGCAAGTTCCTCCCTCTGCCCTGTAACTAAGTCCTCGTTCCAGTCTTTCAGTTCCGGCACAAGCCGCTCTGTCATAACGCCGCGTTCATGCAGAAGCTCTGCCATCCGTTCACTTGCCTTGTGTCCGGCATCATCGTTATCAAGGCAAAGATATACCATTTTTGTGTCGGGTTTCAGCATTTGCATCACTGGAATCGGTGATGTGCCGCAGCAGGCAACGTAGCTATGTTCCTGCCACTGATGCAGGTTCATGGAGATATACGAAAGCATATCAATGGGCGCTTCAAAAACATAAAGACTCCCGTCCGTGCCGTTGTAATGAAAACTGTAACGCGGATCGCTGGACTCGACGTTCAGACGAAAGGCTTTGCCAAAGCTGTTTGTGCTGCGCAGATGCGCATGACGCGGGCAGCCGCCTTCATCCGTGCCGATGAACACAGCGTTGTGATGTGCCGCATCCTCGTAGAGCATTTTCTTCCGGGCGAAATATGAAACCACATCCGCATCCAGCCCGCGCGTTTTGAGTAAATACGCAAACACGCGGTGCATATTCGCGTTCGGAACGGGCGGTGCAAAAGGCTTTTGATCGACTCGTTCCTGCTTCTTTGCCTGCGGATAAACCGGCTCCATGCTCTCGCCCAACAGCATGGACATGGCTTCGACGTAGCTCTTGCCGTAATATTTTTGTATAAAGCTGACAGCGCGTCCGCCTTCGTTTGATGCATGATCGAACCACTCGCAGCCGCGCACCGTAATGCTGTGGTCGCTGGCAAGCCGCTTTTCCCGTCCGGATTTGATGAGCTTTTCGCCTTGCCGGAGAAGAAATTCTTCGAGATCAACGGTTGCGGCACGTTCCTTCTGCTCTGGGGTAAATTCAATAAATTTGCTGATTTTAGTCACCACTTTCTGCTGTTGCAAAGATTTTTGTTTTAGGGTATACTGGTTACAGGAAGGGGGCGCACGGAATGCAGACGCAAGTATATTCGATCGATGAGAT
>JABLTO010114896.1_pt1 | contig 17734 bp, 21 predicted proteins | sample 7160091 | NCBI WGS metagenome assembly JABLTO01 (sample SAMN14651225, study PRJNA627086) | human gut metagenome | isolation source: feces | host: Homo sapiens
AAAGTTCCAAAAACTTCCTTGAACTTCCGGTTGGGTCTGTGATATAGTGTATAATGCAAATACAATATGAAAACCGCAGTGGTGCAGGGCATTTGTGCGGCGCGGTAAGCGTTTCCGATTTCGGGGCCGCTTTTTTATTGGATGATACGGGAAAAGAATATTCCAAACAATTCGCGCGGGGCGGGGCGCAGGGAATATATGGGAGGTGAGAATGTGGTATCGGTAGAACCGATTCGTGACAAGGCGATTTACCATAAAATCAAAAGTGATTTGTATCAGTGGAACGAAAAGTATTACATTATGTTTCTTATGGGTACGTTGCTGGCGCTGCGTATTAACGAAATACTAAAGCTGCGTGTTGGCGATGTCGCCAATAAGAAAACGCATACTTTCTGCCAGAGCAAAACCGGGAAAGAAATCACGATCGCATTCTCTCCGGAATTGAGGAAGGCGCTAAAACATTATTGTGAAGGAAGAGATCCGCAAGAGGCTCTTATCCCAGCAAGGGATAATGAGTTTAAACCGCTCTCCCGAAGAATGGCATGGGAGGTTATCCATAAAATCGGGGAGCACTACGGATTAAACCTTGGCACCCATAGTATGCGCAAAACATGCGCCTATCATTACTACCGTGCGACAAAGGATTTGGCAACCATAAAAGTGTGGCTGAACCATTCCGCAGAGCGCGACACATTGACTTATATCGGCGTCACCAAGGAGCGTGTCACACAGGCTATGATAAACTTTAAAATCTGACAACGCAAACATAATGGGAGAACGTTTGTGCGGTTGTTTTAAAAACCGCGATAGCCCTTGTGGCGCAAGGTACAGACAGGGATTTTAAAATACAAACACAATATATATTATGGTTATGTCACAAATCAAGGGGAGAAATGCAAAAATGCATCAAAAACCTATGCGAGAGTGCCGAAAAATAGGCTGCCACATCCTGACAAGAGAAACCTATTGCGAAAAGCACAGAGAGGAAAAACAAGACCGAGAAGCACAGCGGCAGCGCTGCTATGACAGAAAAAAGCGAGATGCGAAATCTGCTGCTTTTTACAAATCAAAACAGTGGCAAAAAGCAAGGGCGCTTTCGATTGCCGCACACTATGGATTGTGCCAGGATTGCTTGGCGCAAGGGACAGTAAAGACTGCGGAGATGGTGCACCATGTAAAGCCGCTGCGAGAGTTCCCTGAACTGGCTTTAGATCAAAGAAATCTGCGTCCTCTCTGCAATCAGTGTCACGCAAAATATAACTAGCGCACAGGGGCTTTCCTTGTGTGCTTTCTTTATACCCCCCCAGGGGTCAAAAAAAACACAAGGACGCTCCAGACCGCCGCTTAAAAAAGCTGTGTGGTAGCGCAAGTTTTGAGGGTGGGGTTAGGAGCGGCCGAAATCACGGAGGCTAAAAAGGCGGCTTGTTGGGTTAAAAAGACAGCAAATCGGGCTGAAAAGGCGGCTTATTGGGCTGAAAATGCGGCAAAATAGCCTGAAAAGGCAGCAAAACAGAAGGAAGTGATAAAAATGGAAATGGATGATTATGTAAAAGCGGTGAAGCAATACGGAAAGATTGACGGAGATGATGAAGATAGCCTTATTGCATCAGAGATTGACGCCGCGAAAGAAACGCTGCGGCGCACCGGCATCCCGGAACAAAACGAAAATGCGTTATATGCGCTCGCCGCGGTGCGGCTTGCGCTGCATTATCACGAGAACCGTGAGGAGATTGGGGTTGGCGGAAAGATGCCAATGGGAATCGATTGGATGATCGAACATCTCAGGCACGGCGATGACGAATAGGAGGCGATAAAACGATGGGAAAAAGGGGACCGACCGGGACACCGACAGCGCTTAAGGTGCTCCAGGGGAATCCGGGAAAAAGAAGCCTGAACCAAAACGAACCAAAGATGCCGATTTCGGAAGAGTGGGAAACGCCGCCGCCATGGCTTGGCAGTTACGCCAAAAAAGAATGGAAGCGCGTGTTGCCGATGCTGAAACGGAACGGTCTTTTTACAGACGCGGATTATATGGCGCTCTGCGCCTATTGCCAAAGTGTAGACACCTGGATTTTGGCAGAAAAACAAAAGCGCGCTGACGGTATGATTACGGTATCGCCAAAGGGGTACGAGCTACAGGCGCCGGCGGTTGGAATTGCCAATACCGCGATGGGAAATATTTTAAAATTCGGCAGGGAATTTGGATTAACACCGGCATCCAGAAGCAATTTGTCCGCCGAACAGTTTGAGGAACAGGAAAATCCGCTGCTTACACTAATGAAAGAAGCCAGAAATCATCATGGATAGAGCAACGAAGTATGCAAAAATGATTCTCGCAGGAGAAATCGGAGCGGGACGGCCGGTGAAACTTGCATGCCAGCGGCATCTTAACGATCTTAAAAGGGCAAAAAACAAAAGCTATCCTTACTATTACGATGCCAAAACAGCGGAAATCAGACTGGAATTTTATAACCTTTGTCATCACTACAAGGGAGATTGTGCCGGCAAACCGATCACGCCGGAACTTTGGCAATGTTTTGTGCAAGGATGTGTATTCGGATGGAAAAGAAAATCCGATCACCTTAGGCGGTTTTCAGAGGTCTATGAGCAAATCGGAAAAAAGAACGGAAAATCAACGGACGCGGCATCCACGGCGCTTTATTGTATGACGGTGGACGGGGAAAGCGGCGCCGAGATCTATTCAGCCGCAACATCCAGAGATCAGGCAAAAATCATCTTTGATACCGCAAAGCAGATGGTAGCGCGTTCGCCGGAACTGAAGCAGTATATCAACGTACTCACCAATAACATGAATGTTCCGGCCAGTGCGTCAAAGTTTGAGCCGGTTTCCAAAGAGGCCGGAACCCTTGACGGTAAGGATGTTTATGTTGGGCTGATCGATGAGTTGCACGCTCATAAAACCCGTGACGTATACGACATTCTAAAGGGCGGAACCGTGGCACGGTCGCAACCGCTGATCTGGGTCGTTACAACAGCAGGGTTTGATGTAAACGGGATCTGCCATGAGCGGTACGAATACGCCATGAAAGTCCTGGAAGGAACGCTGGAGGACGATACACTGTTTGCTTACATCGCACAGCCGGATGATGGCGACGATATCCTAGACCCTAAGAATTTTATCAAGGCAAATCCGAATCTTGGCGTATCGGTAAAAGTGAACGATCTGAAAATCAAAGCCAAGCAGGCAAAGGAAATCCCGGCGGCATATAACCAGTTTGCATGCAAACACATGAACATGTGGGTTTCGTCCTCTGTAAAATGGATGAATATGGATAAGTGGAACCGGAGCGGACAGGGAATCGATGTGGATTTATCGTTTAAACGCTGCTATGTCGGTGTGGATTTGTCCGCAAAGCTGGATTTGACCTCTGTTGCGCTGGTTTTCCCTTTAGAAAACGGGTATTATGCTGTGCTGCATCACAGTTTCATCCCGGAGGCAACCATGATTGAAAAGGAGCATAAAGACAATGTACCGTATTCCGCATGGGTGCGCAAAGGATATTTAACGGCAATACCGGGTGAAGTCATCGAACAGCAATGGATTATTGAGTATATTTTATCCCTTGCGAAAAAGTACAACATTGTAGAGATTGACTATGACCCGTGGAATGCGACCGAGTTCGGTCAACGGATGGAAAATGAGGGATTCACCTGCGTGGAGGTGCGCCAGGGCGTCTATACCTTGTCGGAACCGATGAAAGACGTGGAGCGGCTTGCGATCCAGGGCAAGCTGATTCATTTTGATGACCCGGTTTTAAGATGGGCGATTTCCAATGTTGTTGCGGTGACGGATTCCAACGGAAACATCAAGCCGGACAAATCGAAAACTACCCAGCGCATCGACCCGGCCGCTGCCATGATTACGGCACATAGCCGCGCGATTTGTGATACCTATGTCAATTTGGAGGAGGTTATTATGTCTGATGATTATATTTTGTGATAAAGGGGTGCGACAATGCATGTAATAGACAAAATTAAAGCAATGTTTTTCAATTCCGTTTCGGGGGATGATGATACGGGGCGCGGCTGGATGACCCTGGAAGAACTTGCAAAAAGGGCAGAAAATTCACCGGGAACGGCCTATGCGCTATACCGCTGCGGTACGGTATTTGCTTGTATCAACTATCGGGCAAGAATGTTGTCAAAACTGCCGTTTCAAGTTTTTCACAAGGAATTGACGGTGTCGGATGGCATCGAGACAGAACAGCGGTTTCGGGCAGATATCGGTCACCCTGTCCGCCATCTTTTGGAACGCCGCCCCAACCGCTATCAGACGCCGACCATGTACAAACAGTTTATCATGACCAATGTGTTGTCCCACGGCTTTTGCGTGGTCTATAAAAAGTATGATACCTATGGGCGGCTGGTGGAACTGATTCCGTGGAAATCCAGAGAAGTCGGCGTGCAAAAGCTGCTTGATCTGGATGAGTACGTCTATTCCTACCGCGGCCAGATTTACACGGAGGACGAAGTCATTTATATCCCCTACCTCTCGGCAGACGGAAAACGCGGGATTTCTCCCTTATCCGTAGCCAGAGGACAAATTGACGCAGTCGATCAAATGGATCGCCACCTAAAGGGCTTTTATCAAAGCGGTGCGGTAAAGCAGGGCGCTTTGAAGATGACGCAGCCGATTTCTCCCGGTGGTAAGCGCAAGCTGAAAAAGGAATGGCGGGAACTTTACGGCGGCAACCAAAACAGCGGCGATATTGCCATACTGGACGGCGGTATGGAATGGCAGGATATTTCACTGCCGATGACAGACATTCAATTCATCGAATCCAAGCAGATGACGGCAAAGGAGATTGCGGCTATTTTTGATGTTCCGGCTTCTGCCATTGGTCTTGCACAGGAGAAATATTCTAATTTACAGGAGATCAACGACCGTTTTATCCAGGATGTGGTTGCGCCGGATTGCATTAACATCGAAGAGGCACACAATTTTTCATGCTTTCTCTCGGATGAGGGCAATTACTATACCAAATTCAATATTGCCGCCGGTATGCGCGGCAGCGCTGAAAAGCGTACCGCCTATTACGAAAAGATGATCCAGATGGGTGCGCTGACCATTAACGAGGTGCGCGCCATGGAAGAGATGAACGGGATCGGCGAAATCGGGGATAAGCACTATGTCAGCTTAAACTTTACAACGCTTGACACACTGGAGAAACACAAACGTATTCAGCAAGAAGGAGAATGAGGAGGATTTTATGAAGTATGATTTTTGTAGTTTAAAAAACAGTGAAAACGGTTCCGATGCGGAGCTGTTTTTTTATGGGGATATTGTGTCGGATAGCTGGTCGGCATGGACAAAGGAAGATCAATATCCCTTGAACGTGCAGGAACTGCTCAAAGAGATCGGAGGAAAGAACATTGCGATTCATATCAACTCCGGCGGCGGTGATGTGTTTGCGGGGGTTGCCATCTGTAACATGCTGCGCAGCTGCACCGGAAAAAAGACGGTATACATTGATGGCCTGGCGGCGTCCATTGCCTCTGTGATTGCCATGGCAGGTGATGAAATCATCATGCCGGAAAACGCATTTATGATGATCCATAACGCGTGGACAATTGCCATGGGAAACGCTGCCGACATGCGTTCTCTTGCCGACACGCTGGACAAGCTGGACGGCGGCATCATTGCAACCTACTTAACAAGGGCAAAAGACGGCGTTACTGCCGAACAGTTTTCTGCGTATATGGCAGCGGAAACATGGCTGACCGGCGAAGAGGCGGCACAGCTATTTTCCAATGTGAAAACCACGCCGGCACTGACGGCTGCGGCCTCATGCAGCAGCACGTTTCTTGACCGCTACAAGGTTCCGCAGGGCTACACCACGCTTCTTACGCCGAAAAAGCCGGATTCTGTCATGGTTCCGGATGATTTAAAGAATATGGCGCTATATGCAAAAACGGTGCGGAGCGCTTATGGAGTGTAAAAAAATAAAAAATTTATATAAAAAGAAAGGTGATAACTATGAGTATCAGAATGAGCAATGAAATGAGAGAACTGCGTGTAAAACTCGGCAATGCGCTGGACGCCATTGACGCGGCAGTCGCAAAAGGCGATGCAGAGGCGGCCACCAAAGCGAAAGAAGAAGCAGACCGCTGCCGAAGCTTGCTTACGGCTGCCGAGAATGCCTTTGAGGCACGGCGCGGTCTTGAGACCGACCCAAACGATGAGACAAAGACAGGAAACGAAGAGGAAAAATACAATGCCGCCTTGTTCTACAAAGCGATTTCCGGCCAAAAGCTGACTGAGAATGAATTGAAAATCATGGAATCGGCAGCATTGGATTACCGAAACAAGTACAGCGAGGGCAGCAAAAAGGACGGCGGATATACGGTTCCGGACGATCTTTCCACTACCATCTATGAAAGCGTAAAGTCTAAGGAATCTGTCAGAAACCTTATTTCCGTTGAAAATGTGTCCTCGGTCACCGGCACACGCATCTGGCGGAGCGGTGACGCCAACAAGCTGTACAACACCGAAGAATACGAGGAAGTTAAGGAAATGAACAGCGCGCATTTTGAGCCGATGACCTATAAGCAGCACAAATACGCCGGCATGATGACGGTGTCTACGGAGCTGTTAGAGGATAGCTTTGTTTCCTTTGAGGGCGAAATCCGCACATGGTTGTCCGATGCCGCAAGGGTGACCGAGAATCATGAAATCCTGTACGGTGTCGGCGGTGAAAAGCACTGCCAGGGCTTGATTTCCACCTCCGGCGCATATACCGAGGTCACAACGCCCAGCACGCTTACCATTGACTTCTTCCGCGCCGTATACCTTACCTTGCCCGCCGGTTACCGCGCAAAGGCAAAATGGGTTATGAACTCTCTGGCATTTGCAAAATGTGCAGAGGTAAAAGACGGGGACGGGCGCTCTTTGCTGCAGCCAAATCCGAGAGAAAAGGACAGCTATCTGCTGCTGGGGTTCCCGGTAGAAATCTACGATTCCATCTTAACGGATGAAGACAACAAAACAGTGGTTATGTTCGGTGATTTTGAATCGGCATATCGGATGTTTGCAAGAAAAGACTTTGGCATCGCGTTTACCGATGTCGGCGCCGGCGCATTTGAAACGGACAGCTTAAAGGCGAGAGGCATGGAACGCTTTGACGGCCGCATCTTTGACCGTGCCGCGCTGATCATGATCCGCGGCTTTTCGGTGTCCGCACTCACACTGACCGAGGCAGGTGCAACACTGTCAGATGACATCAGCGAGGCAACCTTGAAAAATCTGACTAAGACACAGCTATTGGAGCTCTGCGCGGAATTGGAAGTGACCGGCGTCACGGAGAGCAGCACCAAGAATGCGATTGTCACTGCAATCTTAAACAAGCTCAACCCGGCCGGCGAACAACAGACAGAGACGAATCCGGCACAAGGAAGCAGTGACTGATATGCGTTTTAGTGATATGAGGGACAGGATCGTGCTGCTATCCCCCGGTTATTCTTATACCAACACGATGAATGAAACGGTGCCCGCGTGGGTGCCGTTTCATCCTTTTCAGGGAAACAACCCACAGGAATATCCGTACCTTTCGGTGACTGAGGGAGAGAGCAAACCGAGGTATTTAGGCGGCGCCGATGAAAATGATGTCATGGAATACGCTATTTGGGCAGCTGTCGCACCCATGAACGGACGCGAATATGAGGAATCCCAAAAGCTGCGGGCAGAAACCACCTATACGGTGAAAATCCGCTATGCAAAGGATATCCGCAGCGATTTTAAGGTTCTGTTCCGCGGAAGAATTTTAGACATTGTTTCGGTTTTAAATCTGGATTCCCGCAATCGGGAATTAAAACTGATTTGCACGGCGGTGGACGACTATGGCAAGGAGGACTAAGGACGTCTTTGGTTTCGACGAACTGGAAAAGACATTTGAAAAAATGCAGCCCAGATTTCAAGAAAGGGGCGAAGCCTTTCTTTCGGCCGCTGCCCGGCAGATGAAAAAGCGCATAAAGCAAATGACGCCGCTGGATAAGAGCAAGAAAAAGAAAACGGACACAAAACATCTGCGCAATACCTGGCAAGAGAAAAAGCCGAAGGAATATAAAAACGGTCAAACCATGGTCAGTCTTGTCTATACCAAAGCGCCGCACGCCCACCTGTTTGACCTAGGTCATAAGATGGTTGTCCGCACGCGCGAGAGGAATGACAACGGCAGATATGCCAAAGAAGCCGAACGTATCGGTAAAACAACAAAATTAAATGTGGCGCAGCGGTATGGCATGGGCGTCAAGGAAACCGGATATGTCGAGGGGCGACGGGTGCGGGAAAAAGCGTTAAACGAACTCAACGACCGGGTTTTAAAGGACGCGCAAAAGGTGCTTGACGCAATGACAAAGGAGATGCAGCTATGATTGAATGCAAAGATATTCAGCGCGCGGTCGGCGCGCTGCTCCGCGATGCAGGATTTCTTGTTGTCGCATCGGAGGCGCAGGAGGGCGCACAGAAACCGTCTTGCACGGTCGATGTTTTCCCATCGGAATCCGAACGCGTGGGGCGGTTTATGGTGGAGGACACCTTTTCGGTTACGGTGATGTACTATCCCAAGATCGAAACCAACGAGGAGCTTTTGTGCGCGGCAAAAATCATCAAAAATGCCGTGCTTACAAAACCGCTGACCATTGGATGGCGAACGATTGAGGCGTTCAAGGTCGCCGCAGATCACAGCGGCTATGTGCTGATTGTGGATTTTTCTTACACAGTCACGCAGTATTTTGGCGCAGATGACGGCAAGGATGCGCCTGCAGAAGAACTAAATATAACAATGAACAGAGAGGATGAAGAAAATGGGAATGCCGGAATTACTGATTGAGATTAAGGCGGCGGCCAATACGGCCATTGCACGATCGGGGCGCGGCGTGGTTGCCCTGATTTTAAAGGATGACACGCAAACGACTGATTCCTTTACTTATGCAAAAATGAATGCGGTGGTAAAAAGCCACTGGACGTCAGCCAATTACGATTATCTGCAAAAGACCTTTGACGGCAGCCCGGCACGGGTCATTGTGGAACGGATCGGGGCAACAAACGGCGATGCAACCGAGGCATTGGCACGGCTGAAAAATAAAAAATGGAACTATCTGGCCTTTCCGGGCGCGGATGAGGACGAAGTGACGGAGATTGCGGCGTGGATCAAGAATTGCCGGTCGGACGGGCAGAGCTTTAAGGCAGTTTTGCCGAGCACTGCGGCAGACCATGAGGGTATTATCAACTTTGCCACCGAGGATATTGTAGTCGGCAAAAAGACATACACCACCACGGAATACTGCTGCCGGATTGCCGGGATTCTTGCCGGGACAAATCTGGATAACAGCGCAACCTACACGGTGCTTTCGGAGGTTTCTGCGATCAAGGAGAGCACTGATCCGGACGCGGATGTTGACGCCGGCAAGCTGATTTTGATTCATGACGGCGAGCATGTCAAGCTGGGGCGCGCCGTCAATTCGCTCAAAACCATCGGCACAGGCAAAACGGCCGACATGAAGAAGATTAAAATCATGGACGGCCTGGATTTGATGTGCGATGACATCCGAAACAGTTTTGAAGAGAACTATATCGGCCAGGGAAACAGCTATGACAACAAACTACTGTTTATTAACGCGGTAAATGTCTACCTTGCCGGGCTGGTACGTGATGGCGTTTTGTATGACGAATATGAAAACATCGCCTATGTTGATGTTGACGCGCAGCGTGCCTACCTGGAGGGAATTGATCCAAAGTATGCAGAGTTTGACGATGACGCCATTAAGAAAGCAAGCACCGGGAGCCGCGTTTTTGTCGGCTGCAATGTCAAAATGCAGGACGCAATCGAGGATCTGAACTTTACCATTTTTGTTTAATCATTACCTAGAGAGAAAGGATGCGATTTTATGAAAAAACCAACTGCACCGCGTGTCATCAGCGGCACACACGGCTTTGTGTATTGGGACAACGAGGTTGTTTTTGAAGTAACCTCCGCAGAGGCCACCCTAAAGCCCGATCGGGAGGACGTGACCTTTGCCGGCGACATGTGGAAGGACAGTAAGCTGATGGCGGTCGGCGGCGAATGGAGTATCAAGGTCAAAAAAGTATTTTCGCGTGCGCGTGCGCTGGCCGAGGAGTTTTCCAAGGGGCGCGATCCGCGGTCAGAGCTTATCTATAAACTGGACGACCCGGACGCGTTCGGCGCAGAGCGCATCGCGCTGCATAATTGCTGGTTTAACGATTTGACGCTGATGAGTTTTGAAAACGGAAAAACGGCCGAGGACGAATTTTCCGGCGGTTTTACCTCGTTTGATTATCTCGACAGTATTACTGCCTAATTTACGGGGCGGAGCATATCCGCCCCCACAGAACGGAAAGAGAGGAATTTAAGATGTCAAAAGAACATATCAAAAAAATTACATTAGAGGATTTTATCAGCCGCAAGGAGCAGAGAGCGCGTTCTCTTCACGATCCGCAGCCGAGAGAACTCTATATTAAATCGCTGGATGGCTGCATTGAGGTGGTAGAGCCGACCCTCTCGCAGCTTTCCGATGCAAGAAAGCTGGCAGAGGAAAGCGAGGAAATGGGGAATGCCTACATCGTCTATCAGTGCTGCCCCATGCTGCACGCCGGGGAATTAAAAACAGGAGGCGCACCGCACGAGGCCGCTTTCGCGGTCTTTAAGCCGGGCGAGGTCGCAGCGATCGCCGCACAGCTGATGGAGATGGCCGGTTACAGCGCCGATAATGTGACGGTAGCCGAACGCTTAAAAAACTAATCAAGGCGGACAGGGAGTTGTATGCGCTTCATTACTACCTGGAAAAAGGGATTACCCCGGAGCACATCCTCTCCCTCTCTCCGCTCGGCTTTGAATTTTATATGGCGTCCGCTGAGTTAACGGCGGACGAAATCCGAGAAGCCATGAAAGAAAAATAAGGCGGTGAGAAAGTGGCGGCAAACAACAAACAGATCGGCGCTACCATTGTGCTGCGCGCCGGTAATTTCTTTGCGAATGCAAAAAAAGCAAGCGCTAGTTTAAAAGGGCTAAAAGAGAAATTCAACAGCAGTTCCAAAAGTGCAGACGGTATGAATCGCGCTTTCGGTTCTGCCGCAAGCGGAACGGCTTCGCTTACAAAAAGTCTTTTGGGGCTTTCCGCGATACGGAAAACAGTAAACCTGATTACAGATTCTGTTGACAGCGCGCTTGAAAGAATGGACAGGATAACAAACTTTAAGCGGACAATGACGGCAATTTCCGGCAGTGCAGACGTAGCAAACCAATCAATAGAAACCCTCAAAAGTGTAACCAAAGGTACAGCATACGGCCTTGATGTTGCCGCCTCAGCGGTGCAGAATTTCACGACAAGAGGGATGAGTATTGGTGAATCAACAAGTGAGGTTGCGAAATGGGCCGATGCAGTAGCATTTTATGGCAATGGAACAAACGAGGCTCTGTCAACCGTCACGGATGCGCTTGGAAAAATGTTATCCAAAGGAACTGTTGAAATGGAACAGCAAAACCGTTTGACCGATAACGGAATCAATGGGGCAGCAATATACGCTCAGGCGACCGGACGTTCTGTCAAAACGGTTTTGGCAGACTTGAAAAAAGGTAATATATCATCCAAAGATTTCATCACTACTGTTTCAAAGGCATTTACCGAGGGAACAAACGGTGTGCTGAATATTTCCGGCGCTGCAAAAACCGCCGGCGGCACATGGGCGGCCACAATAAGCAATATGAAAGCCGCGGTGACACGCGGAGTAGTTTCAATCACCGAAAAAACAAATAACGCGTTGCAAAGCGCAGGCCTTGGGACAATTCAGGACGGTATAAAGAAATTTGGCGAGAAAATCGAAAGCGTTCTTGGCAAAGTAGGCGACAAGATCGGCGAATTTATCGGGAAAGCAGCACCGTTTATCACCGACAAATTCATGCCTGCTCTTTCCGGGATTGCGAACAACTGGGAAAGACTAGCCCCTGTAATTGGCGGTGTTGTTGTCGCTATGCTGGCCTATGAAGGTGCAATGAAAGTCGTAACGGCTGCACAGACGGTATTGAACGCCGTTATGAACCTGAACCCGATTGGCTTAATTGTTGCCGGAATTGCGTTGGTGGTTACCGGGCTTGTTTTGCTATATCGAAAAAGTGAAACATTTCGGAATTTTGTAAACAAAGTCTTTTCTTCCATCGCAACATTCGCCAAAAACACATGGAACAGTATCGTGACCACACTAAAGCCGCTCGTGTCCGCAATCTCAAATGCCTTTCGGCAGGCGTGGGAACTCATCAAGGTTGTATGGGGATATGTAAAACCGTATTTTAAAACAATCTGGGAAGGCATCAAACTTGTATTTTCTGTTGTAAAGACATCGATTGGCGGTTTTTTCGGCGCTGCATGGGCACTTGTTAAAGCGCAATGGAGTGTTGCCATTGGCTACTTTACGGCAATTTTTAATGCTATTGCCGGAATATTTTCAGCTGTTAAAAGCGTGCTCTCCGGTGACTGGCAGGGTGCATGGGATGCGATCCGCGGCATTGTCGGCGGCTGGGTAAGTTTCTTCAAAGGTATCTGGGAGAGTATTAAGCAAGTATTTTCTTCTGTCGGGTCATGGTTTAGCGGTGTCTTTACTGCTGCCGGTAACGCGGTCAAAAGGATATTTAATGGAATTCTCGGCTTAATCAACAAAAAAATCAGCGGCACGGCCGATCTCTTAAACAAGCTGATTGACGGCGTTAATAAGATCACCGGCGCGATTGGCATACCTGCAATTCCACATATTACGGCGCCACAGATTCCCATGCTTGCAAATGGCGGCGTCATCCGGCATCCTGGCAGTGTACTGGTCGGCGAACGAGGGCCCGAAGTGCTGCGGCTTCCGCGCGGCGCCAGTGTGGCACCGCTTCCGGCGGGAGCGGGCGGCGGAACCTATTACAACACGTTCCATGTAACGGTCAACGCGGATGACGACCGTGCGGCAGAACGATTTGTGAAAAAAGTGAAGCAGATCTTAGATAACATGTAGGAGGAATCATAAATGCTGCGGATTTTTTTATCCATCAACAATATGGAGGAGGTTTTGGAGCTTCCGGTGATTCCTCCAGAGTTTTCGGTCTCCAAGCCGCAGAGCGATGAGACCTTTGAGACCATTACCGGGGAAGAACTTAGTTTTATTGATGCGCCTATGCTTAAATCTATCAGCTGGGACAGCTTCTTCCCCACCAGGGATTATCCTTTTTTGCGATGCGTGCGGCTTAGTGACGCATGGCAGTATGGCTATAAAATCGACACGTGGATTGCAAGAAAATACCCGATCCGGCTTGTCATATCCGGAACGCCGATCAACATGGCGGTAAAGGTAACGCAGTTTGACTATAAGCTGGGGCAGACCGGGGATATCGAATATAGCATTGCATTTAAGGAGATTCCGCTGATTGATACAGAAAGCGAGGCGTTGACTATGGCACAATATGATGAGTTAAACGGAAAAATCGAGGAACTTTCCGCCAAGGTAGATTCCCTTTCCGGCGGCAAGGTCATTGAAAGTGCGGCGGACGGTGCGCCGTTTTACAACCAGGCATTATCGGAACTGATCGCTGCCGGTTATATCAACGGCACCGGCGATAACCTGGATATGACCGAGGATATGGCAAGGGTGATTACCATTATGTATCGTATTTTAAAGGACAAAAATGTTTTATAGGAGGACTTTGGCATGGCATCAGCGAATCAATTTGTCAGTATTGCCGCGGCAGAGGTTGGAAACGGACCGTCAAAGTACAACACCGGCGGTCAGCCCTGGTGCGCCATTTTTGTAAACTGGTGTTTCAGGCAATGCGGAGATACGCGCCAAGGGACGGCGGCTGCCTGCAGCTTTGCGAATATGGGCACGCTGCACCGTGCCGGAGACGGTTATACGCCGCAGCCGGGAGATTTGTTGATTGTAAATCTCAGAGGCGATCATTCCTGGGCGGATCACGTTGCGATTGTAAAAAGCTATGCAGACGGAATGATCCGGGCAATCAACGGAAACGGCGTTGGGAATGTGGTGACGGATTCATCCCGTCCGTACAGCAGCAAAATTACAATTGTTGCCATGGAGTGGACAGGCGGCGAATCGGGCGAGAGCGAAAAAGAGGCAAACTTTTACAACCAAAACGAAAAGATAACGCTTCACAGCCGGCTGTTTTCTGTGCCGGAAATGGCGGGCGGAAATGAAATATCCATATACTGCGGGCTGCATGATGTTACCGAAACACTTGGTGCGCTTTCCTGGGAAAACACCAAAAAGGAACTTGCGACAAAGCTATCGTTTGCACTCGCAAAGTCCGACACCCGGTATCAGAATATTTACTTACCGCAAAAGGGAGACATCCTCCGCCTCTTCCTCTGCGGAACAGAAATGTTTCGCGGCGTCATTTTATCTGATGACACCGGGAGCCGCCACAGTAACGCCTACACCGCGGCAGATGCCGGATGGTATCTGAATAAAACAACCGACACGTACCAGTTTAAAGACGCACCGGCGGAGGCGACCATCCGGAAAATACTGTCCGATTTATCGGTGCCGATTGCATACATAGACACTGCTGCGATGGCAAACTGCCTTGTTACAGAACTGTATATCGACAAGTGCATCTCCGAGGTGCTTTGGAATATCCTTGAAAAAATCGGCGGAGATTGGAACTTTGATTTTGTTCCGTCCGGGATTCGCATTTACAAAATCGGGACGTTTACTGCGTCACCAAAGTTTAGAGTTTCCCAAAACACGGAATATAAAGACAGTGTGACTTACCGCGGCGCCGAGACCGCATCTTCTTCTATCGAGGATCGCAAGACCGCTGTAAAAGTGATTTCCGACACTGAGACGCTGGCAAGCATAAGAGACGATGCCGCATGTATGCAGTACGGATTTTTACAGGAAGTCGTAAAACAGGAAAAAGAGGACGGCGATCCGTGGAAAACAGCCGAAACCAAATTGGCAGAACGAAACCGCGACAGTACATCCAGGAGCTTTCCCATGGTGGTCGAATTACAGGATAACACGCGTGCAGGTGATATCTTATATGTTGACGGCACAGCTTATCAAATCACCTCTGCACAACATGAAATTAAGAAAAACCGTCACACGGTGACGGTAGAATTGGAGGGCATCGGGTCATGAACGCTCCTTATGAAATGGCTATGCTGCTAAAAGCGCGGGAAAACGCAGCATCATATTCCCCGCTATCCGGCGTTGTGGAGCAGCTGCCGGATATCAAGATACGCCTTAGCGAAAAGATTGTTTTAAGCGAAGAGGATATTGCAAGCGTGCTTGACTTAAAAAAACAGGATCAGAACGAAGATTATGTTTTCATCGGGAAAGCCGTTTATCTACTCCCGATGAAAAACACCGAAAAATCCTTTCTTGTGATTGGAGTTGATATGTTATGAAACAGGATATTGTTTACGATTTTAATCAACGCGAAATTGTAACAACGAGGGGCGGAAATTTAGAGCTTATAAGCGGAAAGCCGGCGCTGATTCAGCGCATCAAAAAAATATTGCACACAACGGCAAACCGCTACGATGTATATTTTGACAGCGGCTATGGGAATTGCTTGGAAAATCTTGTTGTAGGAAAAACGCTTCCCTCTGCGTTCTTGGCTTCCGAGATTGAACGCGAGGTAAAGGAATGTATAGGAAGCATGGAGGACGTCAAGGATGTTTCCAGGTTTTCTGTAATTCGTGACGGCGCCAGGCTCACGATTTCTTTTTTTGTTGATAGCATTTACGGCAGCGAGACGGTAGCGGAGGTGTTAGAATCATGATAGATAAAACAGTGGATGGGATTATAAACCGATTGCAAAATGCAATCCCGGCGCAGTACAGCACCGATAAAGGTAGTGTCTTATACGACATTCTTGCGGCGGCTGCTATTGAATTTGCAGCTGCGTATGAAGCGGTTGATATAGGAATGAAAAAACACTTTATCGCAGATGCGGAGGGCGAAGATCTAGACCGTCTTTTGGGTCAGCTTGGCTATACGCGAAAAGGCGCAACCTTTGCAACAGGCGAGGTCACTATTTCCGGAAACAACGGTGTGACGATTGCACGCGGAACATTGGTTGCGCGGGGCAGAATTCTTTATAAAACCGTGCAGGAGGTCATTATTACAGACGGAAACGCCACGGTGCCGATTGAAGCCGCAGAACCGGGGAGCTCCGGAAACGCGTCAGCGAAATCTGTTAATTACTTTCCTATCATGCCGCAGGGGCTTTTGAGCGTCAGCAATGCAGCGCCGATATCCGGCGGAACCGATGCGGAAACAGACGAAGCCTATCGGGATCGGTACTATTATTTTTTGGAACATCCGGTAACATCCGGTAATGAATACGAATTTGAACAGTGGGCGATGGAGATTGACGGCGTTGGAATGGCAAAATGCTATAAGCTATGGAACGGTCCGGGAACTGTTAAAGTTGTGATCGCAACCGCTGAAATGGAACCCGCAAATGCGGCGCTTGTTTCGGCCGTTGCTGCGCATATCGAATCGCAGCGTCTTGTTGGTCCCGATGTTACAGTTACAAGCGCAGAAAAAACCAATATTAACATTGCCGCAACACTATTCCTTGATACAGCCTACGCAATATCAGATATAAAAAGCACGCTGGAAGAAAAACTGAAAAGCTATTTCAAATCCCTGGGCTTTCAAGGAGCGCTGATTCCTTATACCGAAATCGGCGCCATGATTCAAGCCGTTCCCGGTGTAAAATACTACACGGGACTTAAAGTGAATAACGGCACGGAAAACATCGCGATTTCGGACGGGCACCTCGCAGCCCTGGGAACGGTAAGCCTGACGCAGGGGGTACAGTCATGACCGATCTTGCAAAACATCAACCAAATTACTACAAAAAATCCAATGTCATGCAGACAATCAACATGGCGCTGAACGCAGAATTTGACCGGCTTTCCGAATACATTGCACAGGCGATTCGGGAACTGTATATTGAAAATGCCGATGCGTGGCTTGAAACGTGGGAAAAATCGGTGGGACTTAATTTGGGAAACAATCTGACAACCGAGCAGCGGCGCAGCCGCGTGCTGTCCAGATACCGGCAGATTGATGCCGCCACACCGGAAAGAATCAAAACGATTGTACAGTCTTATGCGCGCGGCGATGCAGAAGTGATTGAAAACCACGCACAATACAGCGTGACAATCAAATTCACCAATCGAACCGGAAAGCCCGATAACATGAGTGGTATTATAGAGCAGCTTAGCCGTATTATGCCGGCGCATCTGTCGGTTGCTTACGTGTATCCGTATCGAACCTGGGGCGAGGTTTTAAACACACAAAAGACATGGCGCGATCTATTGTCTGCCGGGTATACCTGGCGTGACATTATGGAAAAGGAGGTTATTTGATGGCACAGACAGAACACTATCATTTTACAAAATGCGGATTGGATGCAGCGGCAAACATCGAGATTGTGGATGCCAATATGGACGCAATCGATGCGGCACTAAAAGCAGAAGCGGACGCACGGGAAACACTTGCCACGTCGGTATCAAAAATTTCGCTCACGCCGCCCACGCTGACGGCGGCAACGCCCAGGGGAACCAAAATCGGGACAAGCGGCTGGACAGGGACGGGATTCTTCTGTACCGACACCAATGTACTGTACAAAACAGAGGACAATACCCTCCCAAATTACAACTCGTACACGCGGTTTTGTCTGCGCCCGGC
>JABLTO010005018.1_pt1 | contig 17703 bp, 19 predicted proteins | sample 7160091 | NCBI WGS metagenome assembly JABLTO01 (sample SAMN14651225, study PRJNA627086) | human gut metagenome | isolation source: feces | host: Homo sapiens
AAGTGCGAGTGTAGAGCCAAGTGCCGTGCCAACGTCAAGTGCGAGTGTAGAGCCAAGCACCGTGCCAACGCCAAGTGCGAGTGCAGTGCCAAGTGCGAGTGTAGCGCCAAGCGCAAGTGCCACGCCGGTAACCAGCGCCGTACCGACGCCAAGTGCGAGTGCCACGCCTGGGACAAGTGAAGCACTAAAACCAACGATAAATACCACGCCGGGAAAAGGTACCACTCCTAGTGTGAGTGATTCTCCGAATGAACGTGGAGAAAATACAGCTTCGGAAGAGGACGAAGAGTTAGATATTGCGGTAAGTGCCAGCTCCTATACGACAACTATAGTCGACGGAGTGCAGGGGGTCGAAGTGTCAAATTTTGATTCTCAGAAAACGACCATTACCATTCCGGATTATATTACGATAAAGGGTAAGAAATATCCGGTTATTTCGATACAAAGCAATGCCTTTGCAAAATGTAAAAAACTTACAAAAGTGGTAATCGGAAAAAATGTCCGTAGAATCAAACCGAAGGCATTTTATAATTGCAAAAAATTAAAGACCATTGTGATAAAGACGAAAAAATTGACGATGAAGCGTGTCGGAAAGAAAGCATTTGCAGGAATTTATAAAAAAGCAAAGATCACACTGCCAAAAGGTGGATTTTCCAAGAAACAAAAGGCAGCTTATAAGAAAATTCTGCGTGCCAGAGGGGTAGGAAAAAAAGCAAAGATCAAATAAGGAGTGACAGGCGATGGACATTTTTTTGCTGGAAGACGATGATGCGATCGCGATGGGATTGACCTATTCGCTTGAACCGGAAGGCTATCAGGTGACGCGTGCTTCCACGGTAAAAGAGGCAATGCGTTTGATGGCAGAGCGCCCCTTTTCATTATATATCCTTGATCTTACATTACCCGATGGAAGCGGTTACGATGTCTGCCGGAAAATCAAAGAAAAGGGCGATTTTCCGGTAATCATCCTGACTGTAATGGAAGAGGAGGTCAATGTTGTGATGGGATTGGAACTTGGGGCGGACGATTATATCACAAAACCTTTCCGTGTAAGAGAACTGCTTGCCAGAATGAAAAGTGTCCTTCGCCGGTATACGAAAGAAACGGCAGATGGAGTGTTGCGGTACAAGGAACTTTGCATTTATACCAATGAGGGACGAGTGGAAAAAAATGGAAATGAAATTGAACTTACGGCGATGGAATACCGCTTGCTTTTGATTTTGATGAATCATAAGGGCATGATCCTGAGCCGAAACCAGCTGCTCGAAAATATATGGGATGTGGAGGGCGACTTTGTCAATGATAACACGCTGACCGTGTATATCAAGAGACTGCGCGGAAAAATAGAGACAGATCCGGCCGAACCGGAATACATTCAGACGGTTCGGGGAAGGGGGTATCGAATCGACAATGAAAGATAAAAGCCTGAAACATATGATCCTTTTGGGCAGTGTAATTACAATTTTGGGAACCGTACTCATGGCATGGATCCATCCGTGGTGTGCTGTTCTCTTTTTTGTATTTACTGCTCTGTTGATCACTATTTATAGCTGGGAAATAAAGAAACGACGGGACAAATTGCAGCAGCTTAACACCTATTTATCCCTGATCTGTGCCGGTAAATACGATCTTGATATCGCAGACAATGAAGAGGGAGAAATCTCCATATTAAAAAACAATTTATATAAAGTAATTGTTTTGCTTCGTTCGCAGAATGCGATGTTAGAAAAGGACAAGGTGTATCTGGCAGATGCTCTTGCGAATATTTCGCATCAGTTAAAAACGCCGCTTACGTCTATGATGGTAATGACCGAACTGCTTGAAAGAGAGCAGGACGAGGCAAAGCGGAAGCAGTTTGTCGAAACGATTGACAAACAGTTAGAGAAAATGAAATGGCTGATCACGTATTTACTGAAATTGTCAAAATTGGATGCCGGAACAATTGTATTTCATACCGATGAAATCGCACTGGAAGAGGTTTTGGAGGCAAGTATAGAGCCGTATTTACTCACGATGGATCTGAGAAATATTCATGTGGAAAAAGGAAAATTAGAAGGAACGATCCGGGGAGATTTTAACTGGACGTGCGAGGCAGTCGGTAATATTGTAAAAAATTGTATGGAGCATATGGAAGATGGCGGACATCTTTATGTGGAGACGAAAGATTACTCGTTGTATCAGTCACTGATTCTGCGTGATGATGGATGTGGTATCGAAAAGGACGAGCTGCCACACATATTTAAACGGTTTTACAATGGAAAACGGGAAAAAAAGGACAGTGTGGGGATCGGCCTGGCATTGTCAAAAGCCATCGTGGAAAAAGAAGAGGGAAAAATACTCGTAAAAAGTGAAGTGGGAAAGGGAACGGAATTTGAAATCCGGTTTTATAAAATGATTGTGTGACAAAATTGTCATTTTTCTTTCACGGAGATGTAAGGATGCGATGTTACACTTAAATTATCAGAAAGAAAAGGAGAATGACAATGAATATTTTGGAAGTGAAAAATTTAACAAAAATATATGGAAAAGGAAATACACTGGTAAAAGCGCTGGATGACGTTTCTTTTGAAGTAGAACAGGGAGAATTTGTCGCAATCATTGGGCCTTCCGGTTCCGGAAAATCCACTCTATTGCATATTCTTGGTGGGGTGGATGTACCGACAAGCGGTCAGGTGATCGTAGACCAGACCGATATTTCTACATTGGATGAAACCGCATTGGCGATCTTTCGCCGTCGTCAGATCGGACTGATCTATCAGTTCTATAATTTGATCCCCATTTTGACAGTAGAAGAAAATCTTACGCTACCACTTTTGCTTGATGGAAATAAGCCGGATCCGAGACTGCTTACGGATCTGGTAGAGAGACTGGGACTGGAAGACCGTTTAAAACATCTTCCAAATCAGTTGTCCGGTGGACAGCAGCAGAGAGTTTCCATCGGGCGTGCTTTGATGAACAATCCGGCACTGCTTTTGGCCGACGAGCCAACCGGAAATCTGGATAGTAAAAACAGCGCAGAGATCATTTCGCTGCTTCGTCTGTTTAACAAAGAATTTCATCAAACGGTAATTATGATCACCCACGACGAAAAGATTGCGTTGTCTGCGGACCGTATCATAGAAATACGCGATGGAAAACTGGTAAAAGACTGTAGAAATGGGGGAGAGAACGATGAATATAGTAAATAAATTAACTCTCCGCCATATGAAAACAAATCGTGGACGGACGATTGTAACGACATTGGGAATTGCGGCTGCGGTAGCGCTGATCACGGCAATATTTGTAAGCCTTGCTTCCTTTTTGGATATGACAGGAGAAATCTGTCTGTACTCGTATGGAAACCGGCAGTCGGTTTCGGGAGATGTTTCGTCAAAACAGTTAGACGAATTAAGAAAAGACGACCGTGTGTGCATGGCAGGTGCCAGTCTGGCATTGCCCGAAGAAAATGCCTTTCAGCTTGACGGGGCAGCGAGCCGGCGGACCGGAAGAGGCGATGTCATGGCAGCGGATACGACGGCAATGAAGCAGCTTATCACATGCAAATATGACGGAGAACTTCCTCAAAATGAAAATGAGATTGCGTTAGAAGAAAAGGTAATAAAGCAAAACCGGTTTCAGATAAAACCGGGTGATGTAATAGAGGTAAATTTTGGAAAACATACCGTTGAGTCAGATGGACAGGAAATGCCCTATACCGGAAGTTTCGTTGCAGGAGAGAAATTTACCGCAGGAGAAAAACGGACGGTAAAAGTGACGGCGATCCTGCATCAGAATGTGCCGACAAGTTCCTTTAAGATGATTCGTGGAATGAGCGAGGCAGAAAAGAAGGAAAACGCAGATGTTTCTATTACATTGAAAAAAATCGACCACAATTCCCTCAAAGAATTAAAGAAGATTGTAAAAAAATATGACCTGCAAAATACGGATTATGAGACTACCTTTCTGGAAACAAAATTTGCAGTAGACGAAAATAGTTCTACGTTCAAGAATTTGTTTCCGGTAATTGGCATTGCACTGGCAATCGTAATGGCTGCGTCCATCGTCTTAATCTACAATTCATTTGCCATGTCACTTTCAGAGAGAGTACGTTATCTCGGAATGTTGGCAAGTATAGGTGCAACCAAACGACAGAAACGAAATTCCGTGTATTTTGAAGTGTTTTTGCAGACGATGGCAGGACTTATTCTTGGTATCGTGGTTGGAATCATTGGAATATCGATCACCCTGAATCTGGTTGGAGGTAAGATCATTTCGACCGGAATGGTACAGGGAGTTACAGCGGACACATTTTCTATGCGCACGGTTGTTCCGTGGTGGAGTGTGTGTCTGATCATTTTCATTAGTTTTATCACGGTGTTGATATCCGCGCTTATTCCTGCGAGACGGGCTTCTGCCATTTCACCGATGGACGCAATACGCCAGACGGGAGAGATACGTATCCGCAAAAAGAAAATCCGTACTCCGTTTTATATTCGTAAAATATTTGGCTACGAAGGAGAATTGGCGCATAAAAATCTAAAGAGAAACAGCAGAAAAGCAAAAATTATTACAAGATCCATCGGTTTTTCCGTTATTTTGTTTTTGTGTATCAACTATTTCTGTCAGTTGCTGATAGAATCCAATGGCATGCAGGACAGCCAGCCGCATCAGATCGTGGTACTTGTTTCACAGAAAGATAAGGAAGAAATAAAGCAGAAAATACAGCAGTTAGACGATGTGGATGAGGTGCTCAACGTTTCCAGAAAATGTTATGTCTATGATATGACAAGCAGAAGCGCAGAGGATAAATGTGTATTTTCGGGAGATACGGTGACATCCGGTTATCAGAAAGCCTTTAAAGACCAGGCTTTTGTTTACATCAATCTTCTGGATGACGAAGCTTTTGACGAGATGTGCCGGAAAAATCATATTGATCCTGCTCCGTTTTATGGTGATACCTGTAAGGGCTTATTGATGAACAATATACAGCATACGAAAGACGGCGGAAACGTATTTACCGATCAGATACTGCATAAAAAGTTTGTGTCGGAAGACGGAGAGGAAGCAGTAGAAATAGAGAATTTTATTTCTTATGATCCGGATCTGGTTTCCTGCCGCCTCAATGCCAGTGGCGCTGTTTCTGTCTATATGCCGGAGAGCACTTATGTGAAGAAATACAAGAACAATGCGAAACTCGGAGTTATAACGAGCCAGCATGAGAAAGTGACAGAAGAGATACAGCAGATCATTGAAACCGGTGGTTATAAAGAGGGCACGGTCGTTGATAATGCAGAGGCATTTCAGACGATGAATACAGTAATATTTATTATGCAGGTATTTATTTACGGGTTTATTGTATTGATCACATTGATTACGATCGCCAACATTATCAATACCATTTCTACCGGAATTTCACTGCGAAGAAAGGAATTTGCTATGTTAAAATCGGTAGGGATCACGCCAAAAGGATTCCGCAAGATGATCTGTCTGGAAAGTTTCTTTTATGGAGAGCGGGCGCTTATTGTAGCAATACCTGTCAGTTTGTTTTTATGTTATAATATGAATGCACGTATCAATGCGGCGACGATTCCGTTTTTCGTTCCTTGGAAAACGTATCTTATTGTTATTGCAGCCGTGTTTATATTGGTGGGATTATCGATGTATTATGCCATGTATAAACTGCGAAACGATTCGATCATAGAAACATTAAAAGAAGAGGTATTATAGAAAAAAGACAGCACAGGAAAGTGACGGGATCACGCCTGTGCTGCTCTTTTAATAGGATAAATTAAGCCATGTTATTTGCGGTTTTATATTTGTAAATCATCTCTGCGTGGTTTTGTTCTTCGGTCTGAATGTGATTTAATAATTTGCGGATGTTTGAAGCGGCAAATTGGAACAAGTCATTGTTGTACGTGGAGGACACAAGTTTTTCTGTCGCGATGGAATCGGTACATAAAAAAGCATCGTGTTTTTTGTCCTCGGAATTACAATTTTTGTCATACGTTACGGATGGTGTATAGCCCTGTGTGCCGCTTTCCTGTGCTTTTACATTGGGAACATTTCCCTTTAATACGTCAGCAAGAGAGTCAAAATGTTCCTGTTCTTCGTCTCCGATCTGATGAAATAATTTCTGCAGTTCCGGATCTTTTGCGGAAGATTCATAAAAACGGTATTTTTCCACGCAGGATTTTTCTTGTGTCTGAAGCTCTTTGATCACGCTTTGTTCTTTTTCTGTTAATTGCATAATTTTATAACTCCTTTATAGCTTTTTTATCATCATTTCCCAATATGAAAAAAAATATACAAAATGCAAGGCGAAATCTTTTTCGAAAGGTTGAAAATCAAGGAAAACATGGTATAATAAATATGTTTGAAGATTTTTATGCTCGGTTATTACCGGAAGAAAGGAAGAATATAGTATGAACGCAGTATTAGAAAAAATTGAGAAAATCGGTATCGTACCGGTTGTTGTTTTGAACGATGCAAAAGATGCAGAGCCATTGGCAAAAGCTTTGTGTAATGGTGGACTTCCTTGTGCAGAGGTGACATTCCGTACAGAAGCCGCGGAAGAATCCATCCGTATTATGACGGAGAAATTCCCGGAGATGCTTGTAGGTGCTGGAACCGTTCTTACGACAGAGCAGGTTGACCGTGCGGTAGCAGCCGGTGCTAAATTTATCGTAAGTCCCGGATTGAACCCGAAGGTAGTTCAGTACTGCATCGATAAAAATATCCCGGTTACTCCGGGAACACAGACACCGAGTGAGATGGAAAAAGCATTGGAGATGGGACTTGATGTCGTAAAATTCTTCCCGGCAGAACCAGCTGGCGGATTGAAAATGATCAAGGCGGTAGCAGCTCCTTACACAACACTCAAATTTATGCCTACCGGTGGAATCAACCTTGGCAATGTAGAAGAATACCTCAAATATGACCGTATTCTTGCCTGTGGCGGAAGCTGGATGGTAAAAGGCGACCTCGTAAGCGCAGGTAAATTTGACGAGATCGAAAAAATGACGAAAGATGCAGCTGAACTAGTAAAACGTATTCGTGCCTAAAGATACAAAGCGGAGGTGATGACAAAAGATGTGGGTTTTTATTATGCTGGCAATGTTTCTCGCAGTACTTGGTTCCTTTTTCTATGTAACAAGACGGATTTCTCAATTCCGTTTTATGGAAAGGGTATCAAAAGGCAGGAAATGGCTTCGGATCTTAGAAAGTCTCGTGCCGGTTCTTGCGATGTTTGGTGTACTTTGGTATACCATGGGAATGATGGATGCCCTCATATGTATGATCCATCTTGTCATCATCTGGCTTTTATGTGATGGAGTCACCGCACTCCTTCACAAAAAGACCGGCAAACCTGCCAAATGGAGCAGACAGGAAGTTGCCGGTCTTTTTGCTATCATTTTAACGGCCGGTTATCTGATCTGTGGATGGTTCCTTGCCAATCATGTATGGGAAGTGCCATATACATTGCATACGGAGAAACAGACCGGATCGCTGCGTGTCGTTCAGTTTGCGGATTCTCATGTGGGAACGACGTTTGACGGAAAAGGACTTGAAAAATATGTGGAGGAAATGCAACAGACGAATCCGGATGTCGTAGTGATCACCGGAGATTTTGTCGATGATGATACCTCCAAACAAGATATGATCGATGCCTGTCATGCGTTATCAAAACTCAATCCAACATATGGGGTATATTTTGTGTTCGGAAATCATGACAAGGGATATTATGATCCGGAATACCGTGGATATGACGGAGACGACCTGATAAAAGAATTGGAAAAAAATGGAGTGCATGTGCTGCAGGACGATGTGGAATTGATCGATAACCGTTTTTACCTGATCGGGCGTCAGGACCGCTCGGAAGAGCAAAAGGGAGGTTCGCGGGCAAGTATGCAAAAATTGACGGAGAATCTGGACACCTCGAAATACAGCATTGTATTGGACCACCAGCCGCACGATTATGACAATCAGGCGGCAGCCAAAGTAGACCTGGTATTGTCCGGACATACGCATGGCGGACAATTTTTCCCAATCAATTATGTGGGAGAGTGGTCCGGCGAAAATGACAAAACCTACGGTCTCGAAACACGCGATGTGACAAATTTTATCGTTACTTCCGGTATTTCAGACTGGGCGATCAAGTTTAAGACGGGGTGTAAATCGGAATATGTAGTGATTGATATTGAGGGGAAATAAATGACGAAAAATATATGTTAGCATTAGATCAGGGAACGACAAGTTCCCGTTGTATTTTGTTTGATAAGCAGGGAAATATTTACAGTATGGCGCAGAAAGAGTTTGAACAGATTTATCTTCAGGCAGGCTGGGTTGAGCATGACCCGATGGAAATCCGGGCGTCCCAGCTGTCTGTCGCCACAGAGGCGATTAGTAAAATCGGTGCAGCCGCAGAAGAAATCGCGGGAATCGGCAGAAACGGGAGATCAGCAGGCGGCATTGTTTGGTCAATGTTGTTTTTCCACAGGCGAAGTGAAAAATACTTATGGAACAGGCTGCTTTTTGCTTATGAATACAGGAAAGCGGGCAGTTGTGTGCACTTGCGTGGACGGAGGAAGCGTAGAGGGGAGATGCCTGCTGGTTTGCAGGGAGAGTTTTGTTTTTGAGGTGGAGGTTTGCTTTGCGATAATGTGTGATCCCCCTTGCGATTGACTTTTATATGAAAAAATGCGAATTGAGTCATAAAATTCTAGGGTCATTTTTGGTCTGAACATGAAATTTGTGATATAAGTCAAAAAAAGAGTAAAGGTTATCATTAAATGTTTGATCCGATTTATGAATAATGATTTTGGGTCATAAAATTAAGAAGATAAAATTGACTTTTATTAAAAAAATGTATATTAGGTCAATAGAGATGCGTAAAATGTTTGGTCTAATTGAAAAAAGATGAAATAAGGTCAAATCAAGGATGTTGTATTCTCGTTTTAACGATGAAATATACAAGATTGATAGAAATGGAGATAGAATTTTATGAAAAAACACAAAATTGCTGCAATACTAATGATAATACACGGTGGATTTATGGAAGTCGGTGGAATTTTGGCTATGATTCCTGCATTGATGTTTGGAACAGATAAATTTGATATCGGAAAATATTTTGAATTCAAGTTTCAATATTTTCAGGAAAATCTTTACTTGATGATGATTATGGGAGCGATGTATGGAGTTCTTAGACTGATCGGAGCAATTGGATTGCTCAAAAATAGAATGTGGGGGTTCGTGTTATCAGTAATAAATTGTACTATTACAATTGCCCTTATGATGTTTTTGCTGCCAGCCGGAATCATGGATGGAATACTTGCTGGTACGGCATTGGTTTTAATATTGATGCAATATTATGGTGATAAGGAGATAGTAGAATAAAACGAACTTTAAGGAAGTGATTCATTTTGAAATTAATAGTCTTTGATCTGGGCGGAACATTAATGCAGTATGAGGGAATGTCGTATTCGTGGGTAGAGTTTTATCAGCAGGGGATTGATGCAATTATTCAGAAATATAATTGCAATGTTTCGATGGAAGATATTCAAAAATCAGTTCAAATTTTGAAGGATTTTAATCCGCGAGTCAGCGGTAGAGAAGTGGAATATTCGGCAGAGCATATTTTTTCAAACGCATTGGAACATTGGAATATTGATACGCTAATTAAAAATTGTATAGAAACATTTTGGCAGGGATTAAAACTGTCGGCAAAAATATATCCGGATACAATAGAAGTTTTAAAGGAGTTGAAAGAGAAAGGCTATATCATAGCGACGCTTACCGATCTGCCAAATGCAATGCCCGATGAAATTTTTAAAAAGGATATTTCAGAATTGCTGAGTTATTTTGATTATTATGTATCTTCTTGCGTTGCAGGATATCGGAAACCAAATTGTAAAGGATTGCAGATGATTTCTGATAAATATGGTGTCCCTGTTACGGAATTGGTTTTTGTGGGAGATGAAGAAAAAGATAGAAAAACAGCATGTAATGCAAATTGTAAATTTGTTCATATACAACGTACAACGAAGTCTGAGGGAAGCATTAGCAGTTTATATGAATTATTGCAGCTGATGAGATGATTTTTAAATTAGAAGTTTATAGAAACATGTTTATGCAGCAAAGGGAATGGTATAAGTAAAGGAGGTACTTGCAATCATGAAAATAATAATCAGACCGGAAACACCTTCTGAATACAACGAAGTTGACAATGTGATTTACGAGGCATTTTCCGGACAACACGGCATAGAAACCGGTAAATTTATGAAACGGCATTTCGCTGATGAAAGACGGAAAGATACGTATATTCCGGAATTGTCACTTGTTGCTGTTTTAGAAAATGAAAAGATTGTTGGAGAAGTTGCCATACATGAGACTGACATAATTACGGATAAGGGAAATGTTACGGAATTGACTTTATCGCAGTGCACAGTTTTGCCGGAATATAGAAAACAGGGCATTATGAGAATGCTTGTTGAAGAGGGATTAAAAATAGCAAAAAACATGGGATATGGAGCGGTATTTCTTGGTGGAAATACAGTGTTATATTCTAGATTTGGATTTGAGCCATCTTATAAATATGGAATTTATCATAAAGATAGAGAAAAATGGGGTGATGAAGGATTTATGGTGTATTTATTGAGGCAGGGAGCGTTGGATGGAATTACAGGAATAACAGATTACTATGGTGGATAATAAAAGTTTCTGTACGGAAAGGGAATTGAATTGGAAAAAACTATCAAAAAAGCTGACTTGAAAAAGTAAATTCCAGTGTAAGAGTAAATTCCATCGGCTTTTAAATTTTCTTGATTTTGTGGGAGTTTTTTTTACAAAGTCTCCTGGTTTCTGTTATAATTAAGCCAACTTATCGAAATTTTGTTGATTTTATGGCATGAAAAACAGGCTACTGGAATTCGGTATGCTAGACTAAATTCCACTAACCGCATTTAGAAATTGTGAAATGTTTATTTCCAGTCCGACAGCAGATTTCGATCAGTTAAATAGTTACTTCTTAAAGCGTATCAGCTTAGGTGTTAAATTGACTTCATCGGGTGAAATCGGCTTAAGCTGAAATGCTTTAAGGACATCTTCTCCAAGTGTTTTCAGGGCAGCATCATACGGTGTTTGACCACCAAGACTTTCTCTTGGAGTAGAGTTTATATGGTTCACAATAAGATTGACATCCCATTGAGTCAGAAATTCAAAGGATGTTCCTTTGGGCAATATCATGCGGAGCATGGTATGCGCCTGCTCGATGGTTCCCTTCTGTCCGCTCCGCATGGGATCACAATAATAAATGCTGCTTCTTTGGATGCCGTTAATACCGGTTTCCAATTTTTCCGGGTCACCAAATTCAGAGCCACGATCAGTTAAGACATTTTTAAAAACAGATGTAAATTCATACGTTCCCATACGTTTTTCCAAACGGTCAAATACAGCGCGGACAGCACCTTTTGTGCAGCGGTTAAGAAGAAATGCAAGAAACAGCTTTTCCTCTGTAAAGATCATGGTCAACAGCGTTTTATGGGAATCCCTTGATGACTTTACTGTATCCATTTGTACATAAGAATCTAATTCCATAGAACAGAAGTCTGCATAGGTTCTGTTGGTAAACACTTTGCGGTCTTTGATCTGTGTTTTGTGGCACTTTCTTGGTTTAAATTTTGCCTGCCTTTTCAGATCTACATTTCTGGCTGTGAACAGTCCTTTATCGATGTATGTATACATGGAACGGACAGACATATCAAGCTCCGGATGATTGATCAGGATCTGATAGGGTGACTGTCCCTGAGCGATCAACGGAGTAATGATCTGATCTTTTTGGTGCAGCTGATGCCTGGTCATATTTATTCCGGCACGGGAACTGCTTAATAATTCACGGTACTTACGGTCTGCAAAGCGGGCATCATAGCGATATTTATGGGCAATAGTACAATGATTGATTTTCATTGGACAACCATTGCATACATAAGGTGCCCTATCAAGTCTGCTGCACCGTTCCTTTTCGAAATCCTTACAGGTCTGGTTGCAGGTTGGACAGGATGTGCATTTGACACCGCAGAGAATGATTTTTCCACAGGCGTTTGTTTTTTTACAGTGATAGCGGTGTACACAAAAGTTTTTGGCATTATAGAAAGTTCCTTTGTGGTACCAGTCAGAAAGACGTCGTGATCTAACCTCTTTTGAGATGGTTGTAGGATCTTTACAAAGGAATGCCGCAATGTCTTTAAAAGTTGCACCCTTGGATAATTCGTTTTCGATGTAGATACGGTCATTAAGTGTCAAATGTTTTTGGTTTCCAGGGATATATTTACTCATGATAATTCTCCTTCTACTGCTGTCAGAAGGAATTATTACAATAGCACTGATGTATGAAAGAGTAAATATCTACTGTGCAGGACTGAATTCCACCGACCCGTGGGAAAGTGGAATTTAAAATTTCATTTTAGTAACTATCAAAAAATGTGGAATATCATTGATATATACTGCCGGTAATGATATAATGGGTTTCTAACATGAAAACTACAGCTTTTCGAGGATTGTTGAAATCGGAAGTTGTAGGGGGGATACTATGAAAGCAATGTTGATAAGTGTGATGATAGAAACCTCAATGCGGTTGATGATTTGAATAATGTAGATGTACTATATTTTGATAAATAGTTTAAGAAAGGAGTTGAAATAATGGAGAAAATAGTTATTGCTGATGGTACAGCATACAAAGATTGGATAACAGAAATCACAGATGAATTTAGAAAAAGTCAAATTCGAGCAGCGGTAAAAATAAATGATGAAATGCTAAGGTTTTATTGGAAACTCGGAAAAGATATATCCGCTATGAGCAACCAATATGGGTACGGATCTGGATTTTATAAGATACTTAGTGCTGACTTAAAAAAGGTATTACCTGATGTTAAGTCATTTTCACCGACTAATTTAAAATATATGCGTTATTTTTATGAGTTATATCCTTTTGTTGAAAATCGTCCACAAGCTGTGGACGATTTGAACTCAATTGAAATAAGTTCACAAGTTGTGGACGATTTGTCTGTTATTTTTAGAATTCCTTGGGGGCATAATAGAACTATAATAGACAAATGTAAAAATAATGTGGATAAAGCATTGTTTTATGTGAGAAAAACTCTAGAAAACAATTGGTCTCGCGATGTTCTGTTAAATTTTTAAAATACGGATCTATTTGAAAGACAGGGAAAAGCTGTAACAAATTTTGTGAATACATTACCTTCAACACAAAGTGATTTAGCACAGGCAATTACAAAGGATCCATACAATTTTGATTTTTTGACATTACGGGAACAATATGATGAAAAAGAATTGAAGGATGCATTAATTAACAAAGTAAACAACTTTTTAATGGAATTGGGAACAGGATTCGCTTATATGGGACGTGAAGTCCGTATTGTAGTGGGGAAAGTAGAAAAATTCATTGATATGTTGTTTTACAATACACAAAGACATTGCTATGTAGTTGTAGAAATCAAGACTGGTAAATTTGATTCATCCTATGCTGGACAACTTGGAACGTATGTTGTCGCGGTTAATCACCAAATGAAAACAGAGAAGGATAATCCGACTTTAGGATTATTAATCTGTAAAGATATGGATAAAGTCGAGGCACAATATGCTTTGGAGTCAACAAGTCAACCTTTGGGAATATCCAGCTATGAATTATCTAAGTTGATACCAGAAGAATTTAAGGGAAGTATGCCTACAATCGAAGAGATTGAGGCAGAGTTGAAAGATTAAATTCTATTTTAGGTCGTGAAGAAATCATGATATGCCATAAAATCGGAATTTGTCAAACAGATTATCTAAGGGGACCTGGAAATGAAAATAGAACTAATAGACTTAACGGAAGATAACATGAAACAATGTTTTGAATTGAAAGTTGCAAGCAACCAAATGCAATATATAGCTTCAAATGAGGATTCTTGGAAGTCTGCAAAAGAAAACGAGGAGGTGGCTCGTCCTTTTGTTATATTTTGTGATGAAAAAATAGTGGGATTTACCATGTTTGCGTTTGATAAGGAATATGATGATCCGAATGACAGATACTGGCTGTGGAGATTTATGATTGACGAAAGATTGCAGGGAAATGGGTATGGAACAGTAGCTTTACAAGTTATTATTCAATATTTCAGGGAACATGGTGCAAACAATATTCGCTTATCAACCAAAGAAACAAATACAACTGCACTATCTATGTATCGTAAGGCAGGCTTTCGTGATACGGGAGAGATGAATGATGAAGAAATTGTGCTTCAACTGGATTTGTAAATTTGAATTTTATCAGATTGATAGCAGAGTTGAAAATGATTGGAGGCTGGATGAAAATGAAAACGATAGAAATTGTTGGAGAAAATTATTTTGGGTATTGGGATAAAACCAGAACTGCTTGTAGAGGTATCGTTATAGATGGAGAACGAATCTTGCTTTCATATGAAACAAAAACAAATCAGTGGATGATTCCGGGCGGAGGCTTGGAAAGCAATGAAAGTGATGAAGAGTGTTGTATTAGGGAAATTGCTGAAGAAACAGGGGTACAAGTAGAAACTTCGGATTGCTTGTTAGAAATTGATGAATACTATGCGAACTGGAAATGGGTGAATCGGTATTTTATCTGCAAAGCAACAGGTACAACTCAAATAAAACAAACAGAAAGAGAAATACAAGTTGGTATGGAACCAAGATGGCTTGATATATCTGAAATTAAAGATATTTTTTCACAGCATAATTCATATATGGGAGTCGATGAGATGCGTAGAGGAATGTATTTGAGAGAGTATACCGCATTAAACGAATTGCTTTAATAAACTGGAAAAACGGAATTTACGGAGGTAGCAATGGCTTTTGATTTTAAGAAAGAATACAAAGAATTTTATATGCCTAAAAACAAACCAGAGATTGTAATTGTTCCTAAAGCAAATTATATTGCGGTTAGAGGAAAAGGTGATCCAAATGACGAAGGTGGGGCATATCAGCAGACAATAAGTGTGTTATATGCTGTTGCGTATACTCTGAAAATGAGTTATAAAACGGATTACAAAATCAAAGGATTTTTTGAATATGTAGTTCCACCACTTGAGGGCTTCTGGTGGCAAGAAGATACAGATGGTGTAGATTATACTGATAAGTCTACATTTAACTGGATTTCCGTTATACGATTGCCTGACTTCATAACGAAAGAAGATTTTGAATGGGCAGTTGAAACCGCGACAAATAAGAAAAAATTGGATTGTTCATCTGCAGAGTTTATGACTATTGATGAAGGGGTGTGTGTGCAGATTATGCATTTGGGAGCATTTGATGACGAACCTGCAACGGTTGCTCTTATGGATGCGTATTTAGAACAGAATGGATATGTTAATGATATGAATACAGAAAGATTTCACCATGAAATATATCTGTCTGATGCAAGAAAGGTTGCTCCGGAAAAATGGAAAACAGTTATTAGACATCCTATAAAGAAATTGTAAATTTCCTTGTTGTTGAGGCTTATCCTTGAAGGAGGATAAATTATCAAGTAACTTATTGGTTGGGAGTTTTTATGATCGTTTTATGGGTATGTAACTAATTTGAAGTTATGGAGGAGAAAATGCTGAAAGTTAATTTTTATGATGAGGAAGATGACAGCTTATTAAAATTTTCTGTAATTATTTCTAAGGCTGATGGAAAATGGGTATTTTGTAAACATAAAGAAAGAGATACTTATGAAATACCGGGCGGGCATAGAGAAGAAGGAGAATTGATCCTAGATGCTGCAAAGCGCGAACTAAGAGAAGAAACGGGAGCAATTGATTTTAATATTAAGCCTGTTTGCGTATATTCTGTCAAAGGGAAGACTAGAGTAAATAAAAATGAAAACGATGAATCCTACGGAATGTTATATATTGCTGATATTTATTCGTTTGAAGAAATTCATAGTGAAATAGAAAAAATTATTTTTACAGATGAGTTAGTGGATGATTTGCAAATCATTTTTAGAATACTATGGGACATAACAAAATAATACTTGATAAATGCAAAGGAAATATGAAACTATGGAAAACGAGGTAGTGGATATGGAAAAAGACCCATTTAAGGAATATTTAAGAGAATCTGAACCGGATAAAGCGCATAAGGGTTATGCTTGGAGTACAGCAATCGGACTTCAGGCGGTGGATGGACTCAAACCATCTAAATATCTGATTGATACTGCCATTCAGAATATTGAAGGCAAAATCACAATGAAAGAAGCGCAGAACCTTATTGACAGTTACTATGAAGAAAGACCAGTGCATTTATCAGACGATGAGCGTACCGAAGAAGCGGATAAGGTTTCTTTACGTATTGCAGAAATCCTTTCAGAAATTGCGTTCTCATTTTCGCCAAATGAGTATATTGCTATCCACCGCAAACTCTTTCAGGGGATTTACAACCATGCTGGAAAGATTAGAGATTATAACATCACAAAGAGAGAATGGGTCCTTGATGGGGCAACCGTTATGTACGGTAGCGCTTCTGAACTGAGAGCAACGTTTGAATATGATTTTTCACAGGAGAAAGATTTTAGCTATAAAGGTCTTTCAATGGATGAGATTATCCATCATCTTGCAGTATTTATTTCAAGGTTATGGCAAATTCATATCTTCGGGGAAGGCAATACGAGGACAACAGCAGTATTTTTTATTAAATATTTGAGAACACTGGGCTTTGCTGCAACCAATGATATTTTTGCGGAAAATGCATGGTATTTCAGAAATGCACTTGTCCGTGCCAACTATACGAACCTGCAAAAAGGTATTCACGAAACAACAGAATATCTGGAACTGTTTCTTAGAAACCTGCTTTTGAACGAGCAAAATGAACTTCAAAATCGAAATCTTCATATAAGCGGACTTCTGAACAAAGAAAAAGTGGACATTCAAGGTGTGAAAGTGGACATTCAAGGTGCAAAAGTGGATATTGAAAGCGTGCTTTCCGCAAAAGGCAGTGATTTCACAGTAAAAACGACGGTTCATATCCATAGACTCTTTGAGAAGTTTGGCTTTGATGGAGTATTTGGAAGAAGTGCAGTTATGGAACTTCTTGAGCTGAAAAGTTCAGGTGCTTCGAAACTTCTTTCCAATTTGGTGCAGGCGGATATTATTGAACCAGTATCCGGTCATGGAAAGGGAAAATATAAATTCAAGAAATAAATGAACGGGCCACTTGAAATTTGGCTGGTTATAAATCGGAATTTGTGGAGGTAAAAACATGGTGAAACTTGATAATTTTGTTGATATGATGACGGGACACTTTAATAACAAAGAGCAGTTTGATAAGATGAAGAAAGAGGGAAAAATATACCCTTACGCAGAACACATCAATACAATCTGTAACGGAAAAATTTTGAACTTTCCTAAAGATTTTAATGGTAGATTTGTTGTTGAAGAAAGCTACTATGAGACAAATGGGAAACGCCATGCTTCACCGCATCTTTTCCTTATTACAGAGGAAGAAGATAAAATTGTATTGTCTTCTTATGAAATACCTGAAGGAGAAGATAAGGGTACATTTTCATATAGTTCTATGAAAAATGTTGATTACACTGCATTAAAAAAATCTGAAAAATTTACTCCAGCGATCTACCATGAAAAGGATGGAATCTGGGAAGGAGGCAGTGTAAGCCAGTTCTCTCCGGTAATGACATTTAGGCTTTGGGAAAAGTTTTCT
>JABLTO010229355.1_pt1 | contig 17685 bp, 13 predicted proteins | sample 7160091 | NCBI WGS metagenome assembly JABLTO01 (sample SAMN14651225, study PRJNA627086) | human gut metagenome | isolation source: feces | host: Homo sapiens
ATGCATAAGAGGGGAAAATACAATGACAGTAAAAGAATGTTATGAACAAATGGGTGCAGACTATGAGGGACTGCTATCAAGACTTGGAAGCGAAGCACTGATAAAAAAATTCGCAGTTAAATTTCTTGCCGATGGAAGCTTTCAGGACCTGAAAACTTCACTGGAAGCAGGGGAAGCCGAGCAGGCTTTTCGTGCAGCTCATACGCTGAAAGGAATCTGCCTGAATCTGGGATTTGATAATCTCTACAAACCCAGTGAAGAGCTTACAGAATTGCTGAGAGGCAGAGAAATCGTACCTGGAAGCCAGGAAAAGTTTGCAGAAGTAGAAGCTCAGTACAACAGGACAGTAACAGCGATCCAGGGACTTGCATGACAGGAAACAGTGAAATATGACTCGCAACTGTGAGGGTACTGAACAGTTACGTAAGAAGAGGAATTATTGTCTATAGATTTTTTCTGGCACTTATGGTCAATGCCAGACATCTTTTCTATGGAATCTCCATGCTGGACAAATACAAGAATACAGGCTGGAAGAAACCTTATCTTATCTATGGAAAAAAAGCACTCTTCTGAGTATCGGCAGTGGTATGGCCCTGTATATGGCACTGGTGCAGACTATCTTTCATTAAGATTATTCCATTTCGTGAGTAACAATAACCATAGTCATGCCGTCAGCCTGTCCTGCCTGGCATGCAGCGATGGAAGATTTCTCATTACTTCACCAAGACAAGATATAATTTACCACAAAGGATGGCGATACACATGATAGCTTTAAACGATTACCTGTATTCCGGGGATACTTTATTTCGGATTCTGCGAAAATATACCAGCGACCTCCGCAAAGATGCCAAAGCCAGCCACAATGAAATTGATCTGATGCACTGTAATTTTCTTCTGCTGATCAGAGAACTGCTGGAGCATAACGATTTCCTGACGGCACAGTCCCAGCAGATCAGAGAATTTTATAAATACATGGCACATGAATATCCTTTTCTTGCCTTTACATTCAAGGGAAGAATCAAGTCCCTGATCCGTGCAGAAGAGAAGTTTAACGGATATATTGTAGAATATATTTATAATTATTATATGGAACATGGAACCTATCCGCCGGTATCAGAACTTAAGGCAAAACTCAGCTGTTTCAGGGATTTTATCGCATATCGGATTGTGATTTCCCTGCCCAGATGTCGTGTAAAAGAAGGAGCTGACCGGGAAACGGAGGAGCTGAAATACCTTTATCAGATTGCCAACAAACTGCCGGGATTTCTGGAAGAAAGAGGCTTTACGCCGGAGCCGGCCTACGGTGTAAAAGAAAGCACTTCACCTCTTATGGATGATGCGGTGCGTCCTTATTACCGGGATTATATCAGTAACCGTGGGGCTCTGGGATATCAGTCCCTTCATATTACATTGTATGATAACAGCTCCAGAAGTTATATGGAGATGCAGATCCGCACCAAGACCATGGACGATGTGGCTGAGATCGGTTCTGCCAACCATACAGGCTACGAGAAACGTCAGGAAGAAGAACGGGCAAGAAGAGACGCCATCCCGGAGGGAGAGTGTATTTACTTTGATGAAGCATACGAACGTGGAATGAAGCTTCTGAACCTGGATCTGTCCAAAATAGATGTAAACATGTTTGCAGCAGTGGACAACAGCCTGATCAATGATGGCTGTGGACTGTACAGAGGTCGGCTGATCCTGCCCTATGAACACCTGTCCCGGTTCCAGAATGATCTGATTGACTGAAAAATAACAGGCGGTAGTCTATAAAAAGACTGTCGCCTGTTGTACTTTTTTACTGGATCACTTTCTTAATGGCGTCCAGAAGTTCATCATATGTTTCATAAGCCGGAATTTCCGGATGTTCTGCCTTGATCTCATCGGTGCTCTTGAAAAGGAATCCTGCCTTACTTGCCTGGATCATGCCAAGGTCGTTGTGGCTGTCTCCACTGGCGATGGTATCATAGCCGATAGACTGAAGTGCCTTTACAGTTGTGTATTTGGATTTTTCACAGCGCATCTTGAAATCTGTGATCTCACCGTTGTCTGCGACAACAAGGGAGTTGCAGAAAATAGTAGGATAACCAAGTTTCTTCATAAGAGGCCCTGCAAACTGGGAGAAAGTATCACTGATGATGATAACCTGAGTCATTTCACGCAGTTTATCCAGAAATTCCCTGGCACCCGGGATCGGGTCGATCTTTGCGATAGTTTCCTGGATCTCTTTCAGACCAAGGTTATGCTCTTTCAGAATATTAAGACGATATTTCATCAGCTTATCATAATCAGGCTCATCTCTGGTAGTTCTCTTAAGTTCCGGAATGCCTGTTTCTTCTGCAAAAGCAATCCATATTTCCGGTACCAGTACACCTTCCAGGTCTAAACAAACAATTTCCATTTTTTCCTCCATTCTGACACAGCAGATCGCTGGTTCACAACTAAGATGTTTTTTTATTAACAATCATTATAGCTGATAAAACAGAAAATCGCCATATAAATAAAAAAAATTATTTTTGGTGAAAGGAATCCTGAAAAAAGGACTTTTAGTATGTAATTATAAAAATGCAGGAAAAAATGACAACAAAATTGCAGATTATGCTTATGGTATTCTCAAAAAAAGTAAGATATGATAAAATCATGGTTAAACATATGATACGTGACTATAAGAGTAAAAATTTGCAGGATATACTGAAAGAGAGGCTTAATGATGATTCAGGATGTACTGAAAGTAAGAATGCTCGGCGGATTTACGCTAGAATATAAAGGCAGAGAAATTATACTTGACCGTAATATTGCGTCCAAAACCATGCAGCTTTTGCAGATCATGCTGCTGCATACAGGGGACGGTGGTATTTCCAAGACAGCACTGATCGAGGCGCTTTACGGAAGGAAAGAAGTAGAAAACAAAAACGGCAGTCTGAATAACACTCTGTTCAGATTGCGAAAACAGCTGAAAAATGCCGGATTACCAGAGAGTAATTACATAATTATCAATTCTGGAATCTGTACCTGGGATCCTCAGATAAAAGTATCTGTGGATGTACTGGAGTTTGAACAGCTGATCATTCAGGGCAAAGCCGAAAAAAGAAAAGAAGAAAAAGCACAGATCTGGATCAGAGCAGGCAGACTTTATACAGGAGAGTTTTTGCCGGACATGATCGGGGAAGACTGGGTGGCAGTAGAGAATGTACGTTTCCGGGATATGTATGTTACCTGTATGGAAGAACTGTGTCATTATCTCAAAACAGAAGAGCGATACGAAGAACTTCACCAGGCAGCACATGCAGCAGCGGATATTTATCCCTTTGATGACTGGCAGATATGGGAGATCGACAGTCTTATCGGAATGTCCAGATACAAAGAAGGTATGGAAGTCTACAAAAAAACAGTCAGGCTGATGTTTGACGAAATGGGGATTTCCCCTTCTCCCAGAATGCTGGAAAGATTCCGTCTTATGGGAGAAAGGACTTCACAGGCAGCAGGTGCCATTGAAGATATCAAATACCGTCTTAAAGAAAAAGAAGCAGAACCTGGCGCATATTATTGTGCCTTCCCCAGCTTTGTAGATGTCTATCATGTATTCAGCCGGATGATGGAAAGGACAGGAATTTCAGTTTTTATTATGCTTTGTACGTTGGATTTTGGTGGGAGGGAAGTAACAGAGGAAGAAGAAAAAAATATGTCGGAACTTCTTCGCCAGTCTATTCAGCATTCTGCACGAAAAGGAGATTTTTATACCAGATATAACCGTTGTCAGTACCTGGTAATGCTTACCGGTATCAGCCAGGAGAACTGTCCTATTGTATCCAACCGGATTGAGAAAGATTTTCAGAATCGGACCGGTAATAAGAAAAATGTCCAGATAGATTATTATGTTGCTTCTGTTAGAGAAGTTTGTGATGATGTTTCCTCCAGAAAAGAGAAAAGTTTTTCAAAAAACAGAAGCCTCTGGTCATAAAATAATAAAAAAATATCCCTGAAAGCTGGAATTTTTGTTCAAATTCATCCATAAGAAAGAGGTAAGGAAAGAGCAGAATTGCTATAATGAATGTAAATTTACAGTAAAGTGAAATAAACGACAGATTATGGGAGCGTAATACACGAAACAATTTACGGATATTATATAGACAGAATTCTTACTGAGGGAACAGAATTGGGAGAAAAAACTAACAAAAGAAAACAGACAGGAACTTTTGTAGTGCATGTCAAACATTGCGAAAACGCCACCTGGCAGGGAGAAGTAACCTGGGCAGAAGCAAACCGCAAGAAACAGTTTCGCAGTGCCCTTGAATTGATAAGACTTATGGATGATGCATTACATACGGAGGAATAAGGATGCAGGAGGCTATCAATATTGCTACACCAAATCTTGTAAATATTTGTATTGACAGCATAGATGGCATAGAAAAAAATGGCAGAATGTATTGCTTTTATCAGGAAGAACCGGTATATTTCAGAAATTCCCATGAACTGATGAGAATGATGGGAGCTTTGATGGATGGTCTGAATTATCCCCAGTCATCAGTAGAACTCCGAACTTACAGTGAAAGGAAGCAATATTCCGGAAATTCCCAAAAATATCTTCGTACTCCGGATATGGAGATCTGCCAGAAGATACTGGGACAGAGAGGACAGCTGGATACCATTGCGGTTTATGTCCAGTACCGACAGAGTGCTACTTGGCAGGGCGTGGTGTATCACCTGACAGATGCTTCCCGGGAAGAGTTTTACAGTGAACTGGAATTTCTGAAGATCATCGATCAGGCAGGTATGAATAACAGCTTATAACTTATTATTGTAATTTCATTCTACTTAACTTCATAGACACATGTATACAGAAGCGATCCTCTTACCGGAGGGTCGTTTTTGTATGTAGCAGGCAGGCGATTTATCCTATAATATACATATATAAAATTATTATAAAGTCATGGAAATAAAGAACATGATGTGCTATAATGCTAATAGAGAATCAGAATAAGCAAAAGAAAGTGGGGTGGATTCAGGGGTAAAGCTCTTCCTGATGGAAATCAGAGTAGCAGATTATACATTCGCAGACAGACCAGCGATCAGGAAAGGGATAGGTGATATCATGGGAGGAAAAGTACTGGAGCTTGAAACGGACAGAATAATAAATCAGAGCATTGCCAAGGGCGTTGAAAAGGGCATTGCAAGGGGCGTTGTAAAGGGCAGCATGGACAAAAGCAAAGAGATTGCAAGAAAACTTCTCAGACTGAACCATTATTCTATAGAAGAAATCAGTGCAATAACAGATCTGCCCATGAAGGATGTAGAAGATCTGAGATAAGAGAACAAAACAACGACAGAAAGAGGCTTTCAGGAGAAAGAATTACCTGGGAGCTTCTTTTTTGTAGATAATAGTCACTTTGTCTGTCTGATACTGTACGAAATTCCGATTTTTTTACAAAAATTGTCAAAAAAATGAGTTGCGAAAGAGGTTACGAAACAGTTGAACTGATATAATGACATCAATGAAAACAAAGTGTTTACAAAATTGAAGCTTAAAAGATGAATAAAGGGCAAAGCTATGGTAACGTAGTGACGCAAAGCTATAGGGGTCTTTTTATGATTAAATAAAAGGCTAGCCAGCTGCAGGGATAAAAAAGAATTTCTTTGACCCTGCATTTTTTATTTACAAGTACATCTGTTTTATGAAAAGTGGGAGATGTTAAGCATGAAAAAAAGGAAACGTGAAAAGAATTTCATAAGAAACCGATCAGGAGGCATGAAACAGAAATTACCCGGCAGACTCTTAAGTCTTATGTGTGCACTGGTTCTGGTACTTTCCACAGTGCTCCTTGATCTGGGACATATATCTGCATACGCCTTTGGTGATGAGCTTTACTTGGAGACTGAAGCAGAAGAAACAGCAGAGGCCGGTGCAGAGGCTCAGGCAGCAGATTTGGGAGACGATGAGTCGCAGATAAATACGGAACTGTCGGAGGATATTTCGGAAGATCCGGCTGAGGTATCTGCTGAAGAGGCAGAGGATGCTAGCGAGGCAGACTTCTCTTCCGGAGATAACCTGGATGAGCAGGAGCTCACTACAGAAGAACCGGAGATTTCAGATGACTCTGCAGCAGAGACAATCACATACTCTCAGCTGATCAATAATGACACCGTAGAAGTCAGAGCAGAAGCTCCGGCAGGTGCATTACCGGAAGGTGCACAGCTGGTTGTGAAGCAGGTCAGAAACAATACAGACGATGCTGAGATGACAGAACAGTACAACAGACTGTCAGCCAGAATTACCGAGCAGCTTCAGAACCAGGGCAAGAACCTGGACGGATTCCTTCCATATAATATATCTTTCACAGATATGGATGGCAATCCGGTGAAACCTTCCGAAAAAGTTACCTACAGCTTCCGCTACACAGAAGCAGCTGCACCGGAACTGACAGACCCGTCAGCATCCACAGTGACAGCAGCCCAGCTGAAAGAAAACAAAGAAACAGCACAGTTGGATTTGACAGAGCTGAAAGCCGAAGAAAATAAACTTTCTCTGGAAACAAACGAAAGCAGACAGCTTCAGAAAGCAGCATTCCAGGCAGCAGACAACGCTGTATATACATTCATCTGGAGCAGCACACCGGCAGCAGACAACAACGGAGAAGCCAACAACGAAGAGACACAGGAACCTGAGTCAGAACCGACACAGATCGGCACCATCCGACTCCTGGTAGACGAAGTAAACCTTCGGACAGCTCCTTCCATAGAAGCAGACGTAATCGGAACCGCAGATGCCGGCACAGAACTTCCACTTCTGGAAATCATAACTGCTGAAGACGGCTCCACCTGGTACAAAGTTTCCTACAGCGACACCGTTGTTTATGTAAGCAGCGAAGTGGCAGAGGTTGTGGAAGCAGAGGAAACACCTGCTGAGGAAGCACCAGCTGAGATCACCAGATACGTTTACGAAAGCGATGAAGTAAATGTCAAGGTTACTCTTACTAACCCGGAGGATCTTCCGGACGATGCAGAACTTTCTGTAACACCTGTAGAACTCAGTCAGGAAGCAGAAGAGCAGATTGCAGAAGAAGCAATCAAAGAGAAAAAAGCAATCGAAAACATTCGCTCTTACGATATCAAATTCCTGGTAGATGGCGAAGAAGTTCAGCCGGGAGCAAGCGTAAAAGTAGAAGTATCATTTCCTGGGGAAGAATCCATAGAGGATGCAAATGTTTACCATGTAGATGATAAAGAAAAAGTTCAGAACATGGACGGCAGCGTCAACAAAGAAGGAAATGTAGAATTCGAGACAACTCATTTTTCTACTTATGTAATTGTAAATACTAACAAAAGTAAAACAGTGCAAGTAACATTGCAACATTATGATATTGATACAAACGAAAAAATTTATGCAGATACAGTTAAAGAAATAAGTGTCGGTGGAAAAATTCCGGACTATAGAGCAACTGAAAATTATACTGTTGAAAAAGTTGCAACTGTTGAGAATAATAAGGAAGAAGAAATTAAAAATGTAAAAGAGATAAAGGTTGCAAAAGACACAGTCATAAGAATTTATTATAAGGCCAAAGAGACTACATTTATTACTGAAGAGGGGGCTATGGCTCTCTATGATTATCAGATTAATCCGGGAGGAGATAGTAAAAGTATTAATGACACCTCTCATTATAAGAATGATGATAAGAATAATAGAATGACTATGGGTACGCAGGAACAAGCTGGTTTAAGGGATCATAATGCGTATGGAACTAATGGATATTATTCTTCTTGGAATTACAATTACTATAATGCCAATATCTATAATGGGGATAAGATTACGGAAGGCTTGGTGACGGGGCTGTCTTCTGATTACAAAACAGTTGAGTGGAAGGTTGATCAGCCTGGTTTCTTTACAGATAATTATCTTGGACCTAAAGAAGGAAAACAAAAGTATACAGATTATAAACTGAACTTTAAAAAGAAGGGTAGTCAGTATACATTGACTGGGGTAACTAGACCAGATAATACAGTAGCCAATGCAGGTAGCGATTTTTATCCTCTTGGTAATAAAAAAGTTTGGGACAATGATAATAATTCTGGAGGATATTATTTTGGTATTCGTTATGATATAGAATTTCAGCTCGGAGATTACATAGGACCACTGAGTTATAGTTTTACAGGTGATGACGATCTGTGGGTTCTGCTTGATGGTAAGGTTGTAATTGATGTTGGTGGTATTCATGATGCCGTTAGTAAATCTACTGATTTATGGGAAGATCTTGGATTTAAAAAAGGAGCTAGACCTACCACGGAGGCACAAAAAAACGCAAGGCACAGAATTACAGTTCTGTATATGGAACGAGGTGCAGGCAAATCTAACTGCCAGATGAGCTTTACAATTCCAGATATAAGGTTTGTAAATGTAAATAATGTTCCATTAGCAGACATCACACTTCATAAGGTCAATTCTAGTAAAACAGAAGGGCTTCAAGGAGCGAAGTTTAGGCTCACAAATGATGATAATGTTACAGAAACATATCCAGTTATGACATCAGATGCTTCTGGTAGTGTGACATTCAACAATTTGAAAGTTGGCAATTACACGTTAACAGAAATCATGGCTCCAGATAACTATGTTTCTATTAAAGAAAATTACAAAATTAAAGTAACCGCAGAGGGTGAGACAGCTACTGCCAAACTTTATAAAGCAGATGGTATAACAGAGGTAGAAGGAAATAAGATCGTCAACTATACAGAGACAGAAGAGGCGGAAAAGAATCTGACCAGCAGCAAGACAGCGAAGGTAGTTGATTATCAGAACAGAATTTACCAGATTGATCTGAATGCAGCAACAACCGGACGTGAAGCTGGTGTAGAAGCAAAAGGTGCAAGTGTAGTACTGGTGCTGGATGCAAGTGATTCTATGAATGATTATAGTAATGGAGTTACCAAAATAAGTGCATTAAAAACTGCTGCGCGGAGTTTTATAGACAGTTTGAGTAGTAGATCAAAGGAAAGTGAAATATCAGTTATATGGTACCATGGATCAGAAGAAGGAAAGTATAATGTAGACAGTTTGACATCAGTAACAGATTTTACACAATTATCGGATGAAGGAGCTGACAGTCTAAAGAAAGGAATAAGTGAGTATAGTGGCATAAATGGTGGAACTCCTATGGGAGCTGCATTACAGAAGGCAAGAACCCAGCTTGGTGAAGCTCATTATGATAATAAATATGTTGTATTTATGACGGATGGTCGGCCCGGATATTGGTCAGATTCTAATAGCAAAAACTGCCAGGTTGCCAATAATGCAGTGAATAACGCATCTGCAATAAAAGATAAAAAGGATGGAAACGCAGTAATTTACACAGTGGGTGTTGGCTTAAGTGGCTCATTTAAGTGGACAAAAGGTCATTCAGCAACCAGTAGCAGCTATCATGGTGATCATTCGTCAATGACCGGAGAAAAATTCCTCAGTGATTATATTGCAACATCTGCAAGTGATGGTAAGAAATATGCGTACACAACCAATAATCTTTCTGAACTTACAGGTATCTTCGAGGATATCGCAGGCAGAATCGGCGATCTCTTCACAGTACAACCAGAAAGAATTGAAGATGTGATTGATGCCAGATTTAAACTTACAAAAGAGTCCGAAGACAAATTAAAGGCATTAAACAACAACGATAAAACAGGTCATGTTGATATCAGAGAAAATGCAGATGGCACTACGACAATCACCTGGACAGGCAATGCTGCCAAGATTGGTAATGCAGAAGCTGAGAAAGAAGAAGACAGAGGCTGGAGCTCCAGTTTCCAGATTCAGGCAAGGGATGATTTCATCGGTGGCAACATGATTCCAACAAATGGGGCATCATCCGGTATTTATCTGGAAGGTGGTGGTTCTAAGAAGTTTGAACAGCCTTCCGTTAATGTAAGGCTTCTGAATCTGAAAATTGACAACAAAGAAATCACTGTTTTCAAGGGTGATCCCATCAAGGCTCAGGACTTCAGAAATGAATTGGCGAAAACCATAAAGGTTGTAGAACTTGATGGAAAAACAACAACTTTGGAAGCTGTTACTCCACAGGAAAATGGTGTTGTAAAATTACCAGAGTTAACGGATTTAACTGAGGAACAGAAAAATAAGCTGAAAACAGAGAAGAAGTTAACGATTGGTGAAGATCAGGCTTATAAGTACGATTATAAAGAAACAGGAGCAGTTGGATATTTCACTTATACTTATGAACTGGTAAAAGGTGAAGAAGCAGGTGAACATACAGCCAACGAGGTTGGTACACCAGCAGAACAGTATCAGTTAACTGTAGAATATCATCCATATTCAACAGAAACCAGAAACACACTTTTAACAGAAACAGGAGTGACAAAGCCGAACACAGATTTATATACATCAAAAGATGCTCCGAAAGCTGATCTGGTTAAGAAGCCAAAAGGCGGAGAAGAAGTAACAGATGGATTAACTGCTACAGGTACTTATACAGTAAATGTAATCGCCGGAGAAATGCAGATTGTCAAAAAACTGGATGTAGCATCAGAAAGAGATGAAACATTCACTTTTGAAATCAAAGACAGCAAGGACAATGTGATTGCAACAGCAACAGCAAATGTAAAAAAAGGTGAAACAGAAGTAACCGCAAAATTTGAACTTAAGGAAGGTGTAAATGCCAAACTTGATTCAAATGAAGAGAAGCTGACAGAGCTGGCAAGAGATGGTTATACAGTTACAGAAGTTCGTTCTGATGATGCCCATTATGAACTGGACGATATTGTAGCAAGGAACACAACAAACTGTCTCTCGGTAATTACCAAAGACCAGCAGCAAAAAGCAACACAGATTACTTTCACCATGGGAACCGACAAAGATAATATACAAGTTCTTAAGGGTGAAAACAAAGACACAACGAAAGGAAGAATCGGAGTTGCCGAATTTACCAATAAGAAGTCAGTTGTAAATATTGATTTTGAAAAGGTAGACAAGGTAGATGCAGGCAGTAAATTATCTGGTGCAGAGTTTGCCTTATATAAAGCAGATGAAAACAACGAAAAAACAGGCGATCCGATCCAAAATGTAACTTCCGGAAACAACGGTGCGTTTACATTAGATAATTTACCGGTAGGGAAATATGTACTGGTAGAAACAAAAGCACCAATCGGTTATCAGCTTTCAGAAAAAACCTGGCTGATTACAGTAAACAGTGACAGAACAACAACAGTAACTTATAACGGAAACGATATTACTCCAGCCGGAAGCGAAGAAGCAGTAATCTATCCGATTACAAATACCAAGTTCTACTCCCTTCCAAGCTCCGGTGGACCTGGAATTTACGGGTTTACAATCAGTGGCGTGGCGTTTATTACAGCTGCACTCCTGTTGTTTATAAACAATAAACGAAAGGAGGACGAAGCAAAGTTCAGAAGCACCCATTGATTGAAAGGCAGCTCTTATCTAAGAGCTGCCGGAGGGAGAAAAACCAGAAAGAAAATGTTAGGAGGATGACAGAATGAAAAAATATTTTAAAAAGATTAGCGCATTATTAATGGCAGCGATCATGGTGCTGACTATGTGCGCAACCGTATTCGCAGCAACAGTATCTGATAAGGATACAGCTAAAATTGAAATTACAGGGCTCAATACAGATGAAACACCTATAGTAAAGTTATATAAAGTAGTAAAAGGTAATTATGCAGAGCAAGGTTTCCTTGGAACTTATACAAATGCAAATGGAGTAGCCATTGCAGATCTTAATAATCCGACTGAAGCAGAGATTAACGCAATTGCTCAGGGAATTGCAGCAGGTAATATCTCTTCTTATGCTGATGGTGCTCCTGTTGAAGAAGTTACAGCAACAGTAACAGGTGACACAGCAACAGCAACAGCAACAGGTGCTGGTGTGTATATTGCACTTATTACAGGTGCAACAAAAACAGTTTATAACCCACTTTATATTGGCGTATCCTATAATAAAAACAGTGAACTGTCACATGATAAAATCAGTGCAGGTAGTCTTTATGCCAATACTGCAGTTGCCAAAAAGACATCTCCGAAGATTGAAAAAGATATTACTGGAGGTATCAAAGCAGATGGTGACAAAGCTACAGTATCTGTAGGTGATGTAATTAATTACAAACTGACTCCAACTGTACCAAGTTATCCGACAAATGCAGTAAACAAAACATTCTTTGTATCTGATACAATGTCATCTGGTCTTGACTTTAATTTCACCAGTCTTACATTAGCAGCAGCAGGTTATGAGGTAACACCAACAGCAAATGATGATAACACTGTAACATATAAAATTGAGGGAAAAACTGTTGCTACAGCAGCAAAAGTTGGTAATGGATTCAATATGAATTTCTCTTATGACGGACTTGACAGCCTTAATGCAGAGAACGCTAAAGGAACAATGCCGGCACTGACAGTAACATACAATGCAAGAGTAAATGAAAATGCAGTAGTAGGTGGAGAGGGTAATACTAACGACGCAGAAATTTATTATTCCAATACTCCAAATGACGGAAAGACATGGGATAAAGTTGATGAGAAGCCAGGCAAAGGAAATGGCATAGAAACTAAAACTAATACAAAGACAGTTTATTCTTACCAGCTTGCATTAAAGAAAGTTGATGGTGTAGACGCTAACAAAGTTCTTGCAGGTGCTGTATTTGGTATCTACGAGGATGAGGCTTGTACTAAACTTGTAGATGAAATTACTACAAATGAAAATGGTTATGCAGTTTCCACAGCAGTAGCAAAAGGAACTTATTACGTAAAAGAACTTGTAGCTCCTAAAGGATATAAACTGAGCACAAAGGTGTATCCAGTTGATGCACAGTGGACAACTGCTACATCTACTGTTACAGGAGAAACAATCCGTACTAGCTATACAACAGAAAAAGATAAGAGTGTAGATGGAAAACAGGTAGGTTGGATTCTTAATGACAAATTCTACAACATGAACAACAAACCAGCCGGTGATAATGTAAAGGCTGCATATGTTGCAAGTACAAGTTCAACAACAGCAACAGATGTTTCTGTAGTAGAAAATAAAAATGGTGTAGTTTCTGCACTTGTTGAATCTCCTGTTCCGAATACAACACTTAGCCAGCTTCCATCCACAGGTGGTATGGGTACATATCTCTTCACAATCGTAGGTGTTGTACTTATGGCTTGCGCAGCTGGTGCATTCTTCATGAGCCGCAAAAAAACTCAGGAATAAGAAACATCTGATTTAAGTAACAGAAGCACAGCAGTAAAATAACCTGACATTTACATCCGGTCTCTTCGGAGACCGGATGATAAATAATAACAAAAACAACAGTATGGAGAAACCTATGAGAAAGAATCGCAAAAAATATATCGGATTTATTTTATTGTTTCTGGTAGGTCTGTCCATACTGCTGTATCCTACAGTCAGTAACTTATGGAACAAGTACAGAGACAGTCAGCTGATCAGCAAATACAGCAGCAGTGTTTCCTCTGATAATAACTCAGAGAAACTGCAGGAAATGTGGAAAGCAGCAGAGGAATATAACAAACAGATCAAGCAGGAAAGTGTTCCTGATGCATTTTCTGTAAGAGATGGTCAGACAGATCCTGTTTATGAATCCCTTCTGAACCTTAACGGAGATAGCATGATGGGTTATGTGGAGATTCCGGTGATCGGAGAATCTATCCCCATCTATCATTACACTACAGAGGAATCTCTGGAGAAAGGTGCAGGTCATCTGTTTGGAAGCAGTCTTCCGGTAGGAGGACCAGACACTCACTGTATTATTTCCGCACACAGAGGACTTCCCAGTGCAAAACTTTTTACAGATCTGAATCTTGTAAAAGAAGGTGATGTTTTTTATCTTCATGTACTGGATCAGGTTCTTGCCTATGAAGTAGATCAGATCCAGACAGTTCTTCCGGAGGAAACATCCTCTCTGGCAATCACAGAAGGCGAAGATTATGTGACACTGGTAACCTGTACACCATATGCAGTAAACACTCACCGAATCCTTGTACGTGGGCATCGTACCACTTACGAAGAAGCCAAAGAAATCGAAAAGACAGAACAGAAAGTATCCGGATTTGGTAATCCAAGCCTGCTAATGCTGGCACTCTGTGTTATAATTGGAATTGTAATTGCGGTTGTGATCGTCACAGCGATGAATCGCATGGGAAACAGGAAACACAGGAAATAGCTTATGAAAAAAAGAACTAAGAAAAAAGGTTCAATATTTGTCAATATATTTATCATACTGATCTTTCTGGTGGGTGCAGGTATTTTTGCATATCCTACCATCAGTGATATGTGGAACCAGTACCGCAATGCACAGCTGGTCAGTAAATATGATACGTCAGTCAGCAATCTGTCAGAAGACCAATACGAGAAGCTCTGGCAGGAAGCTCAGGAATATAATGATCATCATGAAGTAAACACAGTCCTGGATGCTTTTGATGAAAATGATGAGTATGTACTCAGCCATCCTTATGACCAGGTTCTTGATCCTAACGGTGACGGTCTTATGGGAAGTATTGAGATACCGAAGATAAAGGTAATTCTTGCGATCTACCATGGACTTGGTACCGACGTACTGGAAAAGGGTGTTGGTCATGTAGAAGGCACCAGCCTTCCTATAGGCGGCGAAGGTACTCATGCAGTTCTGGCAGGACATCGTGGACTTCCCAGTGCCAAGATTTTTACAGACCTTGACCAGATGGAAAAAGGAGACATTTTTCTTATCCATGTGCTGGGCAAGACACTGGCTTACAAGGTAGATCAGATCAAGACAGTTTTGCCGGAGGAAACCAGTGAACTGGATATCATTCCGGGAGAGGATCATGTAACACTGGTAACCTGTACTCCTTATGGAGTGAATACACACAGACTTCTTATCCGGGGAATCCGTACAGATTATGTAGAAGAAGAAACAACAGACGAAACACCGGCACAGATGTTGGCCAAGGTAGATCCGAAGATGGTAGCTGCGGCTGGTCTGGTAGCACTTGTGATCCTTGTCGTGATCATTTATCTGGTGGTTCGCCGCAAAAATAAAAAGAACAGTAAAAAAGAAGCGTAATTGTAAATTGCAGAATCAACAAGGAGGCCGATAGTGGTGAGACAATGGAAAAAGAAATTAAAATATTGGAATAAACTGCTTGCCTGCCTGGGAGTTGTACTCATGCTGATCGGATGCCTTCCGGGAAAAGTTCAGGCAGACAATTATCTTCCTGATGAGAAGGGAAGTTTTGAACTGACTCTTCAGGAAGCAGATGTAGATGGAAATCAGACTCCACTGGCGAATGTAGGGCTGAGGCTTTATAAAGTAAGCAGTGTGGAATATGACGGAAATGTTCATTTTGTCATTGACAGTGCTCTGGCTTCTACAGGAATTGATTTTGATGCACTGGATGGTTCCGCTGCCAGTGTATGGCTGGAAACAGCAGAGACACTTTCCAAGGCTGTAGAGAAGGCTGGTATAACTTATCAGGAACAGACTTCTGATGCACAGGGTAAAGTAGTCTACAATAACCTGGAACAGGGTATGTACCTGATCGTTCAGAGCGATCCGAATGGTAAGGTTTCTGTTGCACCGATGCTTCTTTCCGTTCCTTTTGCACAGGAAGGCACAGGCTGGACTTATCAGGTGCAGGCTTATCCGAAATGTGCGTCCAATACTGCTGAGACAGGAATTAATGTAACAAAGAGACTTTATTTCATTGACACACAGAATGATTATGCGATCGTTCCTGTAAGTGCAAAAGATGCTACATACAAAGTCGGCATTTTCCTTGATAAAGAAGGGACGATTCCTTTCCGCAGTGATTATATGAAAGATATTCACATCGAGAATGCAGAGACTGGAGATACCTCTTACGCAAATATTCCAGATGGCACTTATTATATCTTTGAGCTTGATGAGAATGGTAATCCAATGGCAATGAATAATGCCATAGAAATGAAAGATGGCAAGCTGTTCTACTACAATGTTACTGACAGTTCTGAAAATGAAAATAATACGGCTGTGGTAAACCAGACTTCCACACCCCGGACAGTTTCTTATGTAAATAACTATTACTATGATTTGCCGGATGGATTTTCCCTTCGTGCCCGTATCAAGATCACCAAGAAGGTGCTGGTCAACGGTCAGCAGAAGACAGTGGACGATACCTTCTATGCAGGTGTCTTTACTCAGGACAGTAATGGTGATCTGACGCTGATCAAGAATGTGGAACTGATACAGAATGATACTGTGGAAGCTGAGATCCCGCTTGCTGAAAACGAAGAACCGGATAAAGTAACTTTTGTGATCAAAGAAACGGATAAAGACGGTAATATCCTTGACCCGGATGAATTCCCATACGAGATCAGTGGTGAAGGTAATCTGGAAGTCACAAGAAAAGGACAGTATAAGGGTTCCATTACTCTGACCAACAGCAAAGATACTGCCACTCCGACAGTGACTAAGACTCCGTCTGAAACCAATACACCAACACCGGCACCTGGCAACAGTAATAACGGTGGAAATCAACCAGGTTCACGTGGCAGCAATAGTACTTCACAGCATCCTGTTAAGACAGGTGATAATACCAACATCGCGATCTGGGTAGTGCTTCTTGCAGCAGCAGTTGTGATCATCGGATTTATTGGTTACAGATCCAGAAAGAGAAAGAAATAATAAGTTAAAAAAGGACCCCTGATTCAGGTCAGGGGTTCTTTTGATGTCAGAAGATACTTGACGCATGGTTTGATTTACAGGTAAAATATTCTTAATAAAATTTTTAACAAATCACAGGAGGAATCATAAATGGAAAAATCTACTGTTTATTTTACAGACTTTCGTTGTCCAGTTGGAACCAGCCGGCTGGACAAACTGAAAAAGCTCTGCATTGCAGCAGGCATCAAAGATATGGATATGGAAGGTAAGTTTGTTGCTATCAAGATGCACTTCGGAGAACTGGGAAATATGGCTTTCCTTCGTCCGAACTATGCAAAGGTTGTGGCAGACCTCTGTAAGGAACAGGGCGGTAAACCTTTCCTGACAGACTGTAACACACTGTATCCAGGCAGCAGAAAGAATGCACTGGATCATCTGGACTGTGCTGCTCTGAACGGATTTAACACCATTACTACAGGCTGTCATGTGATCATCGGCGACGGACTTCGTGGAACAGACGAGATGGAAGTGCCGGTAGTAAACGGTGAATACTGTAAGACAGCCCTCATAGGTCATGCGATCATGGATGCAGACATTTTTATCAGTCTGACGCATTTCAAAGGTCATGAAGCTACCGGATTTGGAGGAGCACTTAAGAATATCGGTATGGGCTGTGGCAGTCGTGCAGGCAAAATGCAGCAGCATGCAAGTGGCAAGCCGGCAGTAAACGAAGAGCTTTGTCGTGGATGCCAGCGTTGTGCAAAAGAATGCGGCAGTGATGCCTTTACTTATGTAAATAAAAAAGCAGTCATAGATTATGATAAATGTAAAGGCTGCGGACGTTGTATCGGTGCCTGTGGTTTTGACGCTATCTACAATCCCAATAACAGTGCCAATGAGCTTCTGGACCGTAAAATGGCAGAATATGCACAGGCTGTCTGTCATGGACGTCCATGTTTCCATGTATCTCTGGTACAGGATATCAGCCCTAACTGTGACTGCCATGGAGAAAATGACGCAGCAATTTGCTATCATCACAGAAAACAT
>JABLTO010052243.1_pt1 | contig 17657 bp, 13 predicted proteins | sample 7160091 | NCBI WGS metagenome assembly JABLTO01 (sample SAMN14651225, study PRJNA627086) | human gut metagenome | isolation source: feces | host: Homo sapiens
AACAGAAAAAAAGAACATAAAAAAAAGAAACTCAGAAAGCATTTAAGGAGATTGATTATAATTTCAGCAGTAGTGTATTTATCTACACAGATGATTTACCTGAATAGTTTGAAAGAGGCTGTAGATTTTTATTATGGAGAAGAAAGCTCAAAAGTGACAGTTATTAAAGGTGAAAAATCAGCAGTTGTATTCACTCCGGATACTTTGGAACAGAGTTTTTTTGGATGTCAAAATGGAAAGTGGAAATTACCGGAATATAAACTAACCAGAATAGTGGAAAAACATCAGATAGACAGAAATTATTATATTTCGACATATCATATTGGAAATGAAAAAGGTATTTATATAATTGTGACAGATCAGAAACCAGAAACTTCTGCAGGGAAAAAAGCTATTGATTCAGAAGGAAATGAATTTATTATTCCACAAAAATACCGGATGCAGAAAGTTTATTGTATATATTTAAAAGAGATTCCGAAGGATTACAGCCTCAAAATAGGTGGGTATGAAGTAGATGTTGACTGGAATAATCTGTTAAACATGAAAGAGTATCCCATTTTTGTTTGAAAGATTAAATATTGTAAATATATGCAAAAAGGAAACAAGGTGACAACGTGACAAAAACGGAAAAAGCAATAAGGCAAATGGAAATCTGGACCAGGAAAAACCTCCCATCAGCAATGGGGGCTCAAGCACCCGCTATCCCAGTGGAACAGGTGTATGCCCAGGCAGGAACAGGTCTTTCTTCCGGCAGTTCACACTAGCCTGAATTTCCGTCGGTCTGTCGAGCATAGCTTCGGCTTTCGCAGCATGTCTGAGCGAAGCGAGTTTGCGGAGAAAGCCGATAAAAAGCGGCGCAGACAGAATAGGAAAACAGGCGTGGTGAACAAAGGAAGAAAGACCTGTTCCTGCCGTCCCATCACCAAGGCTTCTGCAAACATCTCTTGCGTCTGTGGAAAATTAATATTATTATTACTTCAGACGTAACTGTTTAGTACCCTCACAGTTACGAGTCAAAATGCATTCCTAATCACCTTCGGTGATGGCATTTTGCTTTGTATGTCTCGGGATTTTGGCAAAAAACATGCCAAAACACCTCGCGGGATACTACCTACTGAATAGTTACCTTCAGACATATTTATAGTTCTGATCTTTCATATGGAAAAATATCCAACAGAACAGAAAAGAGGCAGATATGAGATTTCGACCGTGTATTGACATTCACAACGGAAAAGTAAAACAGATCGTAGGAGGCAGTCTGAAGGACGCAGGGGATCAGGCAAGTGAGAACTTTGTGTCCAGGCAGGATGCGTCCTTTTATGCAGAATTATACGGAAACGCAGGGCTGAAAGGCGGTCATGTGATCCTTCTGAACGGAGCAGATTCTCCCTATTATGAGGAGACCCAGAAGCAGGCACTTCTTGCACTGCATACTTACCCAGGAGGACTTCAGCTTGGTGGTGGTGTACATCCGGAAAACGCCGAAAGCTATCTGGACGCAGGTGCAAGCCATGTGATCGTCACTTCCTATGTATTCCGAAATGGACAGCTTTCCTGGGAAAATCTCGAAAAGATGGTAAGAACTGTAGGCAGAGAGCATCTGGTTCTGGATCTGAGCTGCCGCAAAAAAGACGACAGATATTATATTGTAACTGACAGATGGCAGAAATTTACCAATGTACCGGTAACACTTGAAACTATGGAAGAACTGGGAGATCACTGCGATGAATTTCTGGTCCACGCAGTAGATGTAGAAGGAAAAGCCAATGGAATCGAGACGGAACTGGCAGATCTTCTTTCTGTTTATGAGAAACGGCCTGTAACTTATGCCGGAGGCGTGGGAAGCATGGAAGATATTGAACTTCTCCGTAAATATGGCAAAGGCAGACTGGACGTGACAGTGGGAAGTGCCCTGGATCTTTTTGGAGGCAGCATTCCATTTGAAGTGTTAAAAAACCTGAAATAAAGGTAAATAAATATACTAACAACAGGAGGACAAAAACAATGAGTGATGTATTAGAAGCAATCAAAAACAGAAGAAGTATCCGTAAATACAAAGATACCATGGTGCCGGATGAGATCATCGATAAGATCATCGAGGCAGGTACTTATGCAGCTACCGGAAGGGGCAAACAGTCTCCGATTATCATTGCAGTTACCAACAAAGAACTTCGGGACAAACTTTCAGCAATGAATGCAAAATTTATGGGAGCAGATATTGATCCTTTTTACGGAGCCCCGGTAGTACTGATCGTACTGGCTGACAAGTCCAGACCTACATATCTTTACGATGGAAGTCTGGTAATGGGTAATCTGATGCTGGAGGCAGATGCGCTGGGAATCGGAAGCTGCTGGATCCACAGAGCAAAAGAAGAATTTGAAAGCGAAGAAGGCAAAGAGATTCTGAAATCTCTGGGAATCGAGGGAGATTATGAGGGAATCGGACATTGTGTCCTGGGCTATGCAGATGGCCCTGCACCGAAAGCAGCTCCAAGAAAAGATTCTTATGTATATTATGTAAAATAGCAGTAACAAATAACACCTGTATAATGATGGATAAACAACAGGGGTCAATGGAAAGAACAGTTATTGAACATTTTCAGTAATTGATTTTACCATTGACCTCTTTTTGTCCATTGAAAAAGAATTAAAAAAATGAATATAATGAGACTGATAAAAAAATAACTATTACCGAAAGGCTTTCTTTTAAAGAACAGACGGAAAGCAGAGGAGGAAAGAGAAATGAACAAACTTACACATGCAGCGGCAAAAAAGGTGTTTTCAGGGATTGCGGATTATGCCATCGGACAGGTGCACAAAAATCCGGAAGAAGCGTATACCAAGATTATTGACACTGCAGAAAAACATATGAAAGATTTTGGCATAGGTGTAAACTGGGATTATCTCAGACGAGTAGCCTGTGATCCGGAATGTACATTAAATCGTTATGTAACATCCATGGTAAATGAACTTCATCCCAATGTACTAAAAACCACACTGATGAATCTGGGATTTGAGGCACTTTATAATGGAACCAAGACAATACGTGAGATGAGACAGATCCATAACTGTAATATTCCATGGATCATCCTTATGGACCCGACCAGTGCATGTAATCTTCACTGTACAGGATGCTGGGCAGCAGAATATGGAAATAAGCTGAATCTGTCTTTTGAAGATATGGATTCTATTGTTACACAGGGTAAAGAACTGGGGATTTACTTCTACATGATGACCGGTGGAGAACCAATGGTCAGAAAGAAAGATATCATTGAACTTTGCAGAAAACATAACGACTGTGTATTCTTTGCATACACCAATGGTACTCTGGTAGACGAAGCTCTCTGCAAACAGATGCAGGAAGTAGGAAATCTGTTCCTTGCACTGAGTGTAGAAGGTGAGCCGGAAGTCAATGACCTTCGCCGTGGTGAGGGTGTTTACGGCAAAGTTATGCATGCCATGGATCTTTTGAAAGAACATGGACTGGTATTTGGTACTTCTATTTGTTATACAAGTGCCAATTATAAGAGTGTTACCAGTGATGAATTTATTCAGATGCTAATAGAAAAAGGATGCCGTTATGCTCTGTATTTCCATTATATGCCGGTTGGAAATGCAGCATCTGTTGATCTGCTTCTGAATCCGGAACAGCGAGTTTATGTAAAGAATCGTGTAAGAGAGATCCGTAATATGGAACATGGTCCTGGAATCTTTACCATGGACTTCCAGAATGATGGTGAATTCGTAGGCGGATGTATCGCAGGTGGAAGAAATTACTTCCATATTAATGCGAACGGTGATGCAGAACCATGTGTATTTATCCATTATTCCAATGGAAACATTCACGAAAATACAATTCTGGAAATCCTGAAACAGCCTTTGTTTATGGCATATCATGATAACCAGCCATTTAATGATAATATGTTCCGTCCATGCCCGATGCTGGAAAATCCGGAAATCCTTCAGCGTCTGGTAAAAGAGACAGGGGCACATTCCACAGACCTTGAATCTCAGGAGACAGCAGAGCATCTTTGCAGCAAATGTACCCATTATGCACAGGAATGGGCACCGGTAGCTGACAAACTGTGGGAAGAAAGCAAAAAAGCCAAAGCAGAAAAAGCAGCCGCAAAGGCATAAAACAGTTCAATAAATAATAACCAAAATAGCCAATAAAAAGCAGAAACTCTCATGGCAGGTGCTATGGGAGTTTTTGCTTTCTTTTTTGTATGGTTTGTATTAGAATAAGAAGAGCTATATCAAACGAAAAAAAGGATTGGAGAAAATATATGAAAGTTGTTATTCTGGCAGGAGGTTTTGGCACAAGGATCAGTGAAGAAAGTCATCTGAAACCAAAGCCCATGATCGAGATCGGTGAGAAGCCGATTCTCTGGCATATTATGAAGATGTATTCCAGATATGGATTTAATGAATTTGTGATCTGCTGTGGCTACAAGCAGCATGTGATCAAGGAGTGGTTTGCAGATTATTACCTGCACAACAGCAATATCACCTTTGATTTTACCCAGGAAAACAAGATGATCGTTCATAACACTGCACTGGAACCATGGAAGGTTACGCTGGTAGATACCGGACTGAATACCATGACCGGAGGTCGTATCAAGAGAATCCGGGAATATCTGGACGGAGATACTTTCATGCTCACATATGGGGATGGAGTGTCTGATGTTAATATAGAGGAACTTCTGAAGTATCACAGATCTCATGGTAAAATGGCTACCATTACAGCAGCTCAGCCAGGAGGACGATTTGGGATTCTGGATATTGAGAACGATGGCAGTATCACCAACTTCAAAGAAAAGAAAAAAGAAGACGGTGGCTGGATCAATGCCGGATTTATGGTACTGGAGCAGTCGATCATAGATCTGATCGAAGGAGACGAGACTGTCTTTGAAAAGGAACCTCTGGTGGAGGCTGCACGCATGGGACAGCTTAATGCCTACCGTCATAAAGGATTCTGGCAGTGCATGGATACCCTTCGTGAGAAAAATATGCTGGAAGCTTTGTGGCAGTCCGGCAATGCTCCATGGAAAACCTGGGATTAAAGATAAGATGGAGGGAATCGATTGAAAGGGAGCAGCTGCGATTATTGTGCAAATTTTGTATATGATGAGGACAGTGAAAGCTATTACTGTGATATAAATCTGGATGAAGACGAGTATTACCGCTTTATCAGCAGCGACTACAAAGAGTGTCCTTATTATCGTTCCGGTGACGAGTACAAAGTGGTCCGCCACCAGATGTAATATCTACATTTACAGGAAAACAGGATAAATAAATGTGGAAAAGGAGTAGAAAACGAAAGAAGTATAGTGGATAAATGATTACGGTGGAACTTGATAATTTCAGCCTGAAGGAGATCTGTCAGTCAGGACAGTGCTTTCGGATGAGAGAAACAGAAAAAAATACCTTTGAACTGATAGCAGGAGATAAATATCTGAAAGTTACTCAGGAAGGGACGATAGTAAATTTTCACTGCAGTGATGTGGAGTTTCTCTGTTACTGGGTACTTTATTTTGATCTGGACGCAGATTACGAGAAGTATATAGATGCCATCAATCCAAGGGACAGTTATCTGGTCCAGGCAGCAGAAGCAGGCAGAGGTATCCGTATTCTCAGGCAGGATCTCTGGGAGATGATCATAACTTTTCTTATTTCTCAGCAGAACAATATTACCAGGATCAGAGGATGCGTGGAACGACTCTGCCAGCATTATGGGAAGCATCTTAAAGCAGAAGACGGAACAGAATATTATGCTTTTCCAACACCGGAAGAGTTGGTGAAAGCTACTGAGGAGGAACTCAGGGCTCTTGGCATGGGCTACAGAGCCAGATATCTGGTGGAAACTTCCAGAAGTATCTGTCAGGGTGAGATTTCTCTGGAAAAAATTCAGTCCATGCGTTATTACGGAAGGGCACGAAAGGAACTGCTGAAATTAAGCGGAGTAGGCGAAAAGGTGGCAGACTGCATCTGTCTGTTTGCCCTTCATCATATGGATGCATTTCCGGTGGATACTCATATAAAGCAGGTACTGGATGCTCATTACAGAAGAGGCTTCCCAAACAGAAGATATCGTGGAATGCGTGGGATCATGCAGCAATACATCTTTTACTACGAATTGATAAAATAAACGAAAAGAGGAAAATGGGGAGAGAGTTGTGAATACTTATGTTATATATGGAATCGTTTGTTTTTTTGTTTTTATGGCAGGATTTGTTGATGCCATTGCCGGAGGAGGAGGACTGATTTCCCTTCCGGCATATATGATTGCAGGTCTGCCGGCGCATACAGCTATTGCAACTAATAAGATGAGCAGCAGCATGGGAACAACTGTTGCATCCTGGCATTATTTCAGACAGGGGTTTATGAAGTGGAAACTTTGTATTCCTGCAATCATGGGGGCAATTGTTGGTTCCAGTCTTGGAGCCAGACTCACTCTGCTGATTCCGGAAAATGTATTAAAAATTGCCATGCTGATTGTTTTGCCGGTTATTTTGTTTTATGTGACAAAAAGCAAAACTCTGAGTGGAGAAGCTGAGAACAGAGAAGAAGTGATCAATGGGACACTGATTTTTAAATGCGTCCTGATCGCACTGGCCATTGGTGTATATGATGGAATTTATGGACCTGGAACAGGAACCTTCCTGATGCTCCTTTTTTCTGGATTTTGCCGTATGACCATGAATGATGCAGCAGGAACTACCAAGGCCATCAACCTGACTACTAATATTACGGCACTGATAGTTTTTATCATGAATGGTAAAGTGCTTCTGGGACTGGGGATTACAGCCGGTATCTGCAATATGATCGGCAACTTTCTGGGAAGCCACTGTTTCACAGATAAAGGAACCAAAATTGTGAAACCAATCATGATCGTGGTGATTGTGATCTTCTTTATAAAGGTGCTTACAGAACTGATCGGATAAAAGATATAATAAAGAAGAAAAGACAGCAAAAGATGACAGATTACAAAAAAAGCTGTGTAAGGGAGGCATCATATGAGTTATTTTGTAAAAGTTCTTGCTGATGTGCTGGGAGTTCTGTATCAGAATACAGGGGCGGCACTTCTTCTGGCAGCACTTGCCATGTGTATCTATATTCTGGGAAAGAAGCAGGGTGCAGGTCCGGTGGTTCAGGCGTGGATCAGACAGTTTCGTACCAACAGCAGTTTCCGGAATTGTTTTTTCCTGATCTTTTATACAGGGATCATTTTGTTCCACACACTGCTCTGTCAGAAGATCAGTGGCAATCCACTGGCAAATATTTCAGGGAACTGGGGGATTTATGACACAGCCAGAAAATTATATACAGATAATGCAGTAAATTTCCTGATGTTTGCTCCTCTTATCATACTTCTTTTTCAGGCAAGAGAAGAGAAAGACCACACCAAAAAAATGCCGGTTCAGCAGGTGTTGGTTCAGGGAACGGAGATCAGTTTCAGTATTTCCCTTGGTATTGAACTTTGTCAGCTGTTTCTGAAAATTGGCAGATTTCAGCTGACAGATCTATTTTTCTGTACTCTTGGAGGTGTTGCCGGAGGTACGCTTTACTGGGGATATGGACGTTTTCGTAAGAAAATCACTGAGTACATAAAAGAACTGGGTGGATGGAATATCCGCCTCTGGAAACCTCTTACTGAGAAAGAAATAGAGGAAAAGGCTCTGGGTACAGTGGATATGACAGAAGATGTGGAGACAGAAGCTGACAGTGCTAAAGAAGAGACTCAGGAAGAAGATCTGGATCCACGTTATGAAGCTATCGAGGCACTTGTACGCGAAGCAGGTGATAAGCTGCGAAATGCCAGACCAGGAGAAGAAAACATCCACAAAAAAGAAGGTCTTGCCAATTTCTGTACTGATTATGACACTGAGATCCAGCGTTTCCTGATTGCGGGATTAAGTGAGATTCTGCCGGGGGCAGCATTCTTTGGAGAAGAAGATACGGAGGGTAATTCCGGTGCTCTGGCAGAAGGCGAATTTACTTTCTATATAGATCCTATTGACGGAACTACCAACTTCATGTTTGACTATCACCACAGCTGTATTTCTGTAGGATTGGCACACAGAGAACAGATGATCGCAGGATTTGTATATCATCCGTATATAGATGAAATGTATGTAGGTGTCCGGGGCAAAGGAAGCTATCTCAATGGCAGACGTCTGACGCCTGAGGATAAGCCGGTAGAAGAGGGTATCGTAGAATTTGGCTGTGCCCGTTATAATGAGAATGGTATTGACTGGCTGTTTCGGGTGGTAAAAGACATGTTCCAGAACAGTCTGTCTATCCGGTGTGGTGGTTCCGCAGCACTGGGGCTCTGCAGGGCAGCCTCCGGAAGCAATACCGTATATCTGGAGCTGAAACTGCAGCCCTATGATTATGCGGCTGCGTCAGTGATCCTTGAAGAAGCCGGTGGGGTGATCACCCAGATCGATGGAAGCCCCATTACTTTTCATGAGGGATGTTCCATTATCGGTGGTACTCCTTCCGCATGGAGAGAAAGCAAAGAAGCATTTGAGAAATACAGGGAAGAGAATTAAATAAGTTAAGTAAAACAGAAACCTGTTGCGGTTTTCCGGAAGAACAGAAAGCTCCGGAAAATTGCAGCAGGTTTTTTGCATAAGTGAATTTTATACCGCTTTTATTGAGAAAAAACATACAATAAGCATATTAATGAGAAAAAAAGTCAAATTGAAGATTAGAAAATGCTAACAGTTAGGTAGACGAAACTAAAGTTTTATGGTATAAAATATATGGTTAGACAAAACGAACGTAAACGGGAGGAAAGAGATGGCCAGACGTAATTTATTAAAAAAAGTGGCTCCGGTGGTTATGAGTGCAGCAGTGGCATTTTCCAGCATGCCTGCTACAGCATTTGCTTCAGACTTCTCTGACAGTGATGTATCTGTTGTAGAAGAAACAGAGGAGACAGATATTGAGGCCGAAGCAGAAGAGGACGAGGATACTGCAGACGTTGCAGTAGAAGATGAAAGTGAAACGGCATCCGAAGAAAACAGGGAAACAGAAGATGCATTTGTTTCAGAGAAAAGTGAAGAGGAATTTTCTGACGCTACAGGAGAAGAAGCTTCGGCATATGTTCTCATGAACATACCTTATGAACAGTTTTATAAGGAAGAAACAAAAAATAACAATATCAAAGTAGATGCGTTTACTTCAGCAACAAAGAACAAGTCAAGAACCAAAAGAGGTGCTATGGCTAATGGTTCTTATCATGTGAACTCAGATGGAAGTGACATCACAGGTGTGACTTTCCCGGTTAAAGTAAGCAGTCTTTCTGCTCTGAGTGGACAGAAAAAGGTTACGGACGAGTCTTCTGTAGATGTTACAGTAACCAACAAAGGACAGACAACTACAACAACCTACAAGGGAAGTGATGCTCTCTTCGAAAGTGCATCTTATTCCTATTATATCCTTGCATCTGAACCGGATTATTACAAAGAACTGACAGTGAATGAAGACGGAAGTTTTGCATTCAGTGCAGTAAAAGGACAGAAGGCAGATGCTAAAGTGGTTCCGGCAACAGCCAGCCTGAGGACTCAGTCAAATTATGGAGATTATCAGCTTAATATCGATGAAACTGTATTTGCTCAGAACATTGATACCAACAGTGACACAATTTACGGTGCAACAGTCAATACAACAGACGGTACAGGTTATGGACTTCGCCATGTAGAAAATATATGGAAAGGTTATAAACTTGCATGGTGCACAGGTTTCACAACAGCTGTACATGGATGCCCGACTTCTTCCGAACATTACAAATCCATGATGGGTAAGACAATTGACAGTGTAACATATTATACCAGTAAGGGAATCATTACATTTGACATTGATAATGTCAAAGTTGCCATAAAAACTGGAATTACTGCAACGGCAGGAAATATTCATACAACTGATACAGAAGTTGCTGTCACATTAAGTGGAGAGCTTCCGGCAGATTTTAACGCAAAATATACAGTAGATGGTTCTGATGTTGTATATGCTGATGGCAAAGTAACTGTCGGAACACTTGCAGCGGGCAGTCATACACTGGCGATCAGTGATGCAAATAATAATTATGCAGCTGTTGAGACTGAATTCAGTGCCAAAGAATCCGTTGTTCCGGCAGTGTACGATGACGCTGAACACAAACTTGTTGCTGCAAAAGATGTTACAGCAGAAGATTTTGCAAAATATGTAGAAAGCATTACTTCTGTTACAGTAGGTGACAAAACTTATGCAGCATCAGGAAAAGGAAGCAAAGTTATCGTTAATGCAGACGGAACTTTAAACACAGCAGATCTTGGTATTGAATCTGATACAGAGTTTAAAGTAACATCTTCCAAATACGATGATCTGACATTTACTTACAGTCTTTACAGCTATGTGTATGCAGGTCTCAGCTGGTCACAGTACTGGTCAGCAGAAGATGTGTATAAAGCAGGAGACGCAAGCTCTTCTGACAAATTAGATGGACACAGCGAATATGACAGAGGTGGATTTGATACTGTAACAAGAGCTACTTTTAATCATGGCCTCCACAGAGGAAGCTATCAGTGCATGGCTACCATTTATACCAAAGGTGGCAACCAGTATCAGCTTTCTTACTGGAAAGATGGAAGCACTCCGGTTCTTACAGACGGAACAGAAGCAAAATGGACAGGAGCAAACAGAGAAACCGGAGATCCGGCAAGTATTCAGGTTGGTTCAGGAGCAGCAGAATTTATTGAGCATTACACAGTAACTGGTATCAAATATGTTCCGGTTCGTGTGGCAGCAGCAGATTATAAAGAGTTTGCAGCAGCATATCCGGTAGTAAAGAATGGTGAAACACTTGCAGGTGGGTTCTCTGAAATGAATCTTCAGGCGTATACTGAGACCGCTAATGTAACAGCAAATACAAACGGACTTAAGATCGCAACAAAGAATGAAGACGGAAGCTTCTCTTTCAGTGCAAGACAGACAGGTGCAGATTCCGGTATCAAAGACCAGGATCTGAAAGTCGCAAGTGATATCAATGTGGTTGTACAGCCGGCAAAAGGCAGCTATGGAGAGTTCCTCAGAGTAGATCTTAAGGGAGACGGTTATGGTGCACTTGGAGCAGCAATGCAGACTGTGAAATGGGAGTATTACGGAAACAGCGATTCTGTACAGGCTACTTATGGAACCAAGTTTGCAGCGGATAACTGGATGCACAAAGCAATGGGAATCCAGCTTGGCCTTACAGATTCTGTAAGATGCCAGCTTCCAAAGGGAACAGATGGAACAGGACACTGGAAAGTAACGGTATATGCACTGGGATATCAGGATTACACATTTGAATTTGATGCTACAGCTGAAAACGTTGTTATCAAAACAGATCCATCTACTCTTGATGTCACAGCAGCAAAAGCAATGCTTGAAAAAATTGCAGCACTTAACAAAGAAGATTATACAGCCGATTCCTGGGCAGTTCTGGCAGGAGAAGTGGAAGAAACACAGGAATTAATTGATACCATTAACAAAGCCATTGAAGAAAATGAAAAAGTAGACATTACACAGTCCGGACTTGATGAGCAGGTAAATGATCATCTGACATCTGCGCTTAACAGTCTTGTAAAAGTAACATTTACTCTTTCAAAGACATCTGGAACACTTTATGTTGGTGGAACGGAGAAACTGACCGTTGATACAAATCTGGCAGGAAATGTTACATGGACATCCAGCAATACAAAAGTTGCGACAGTAGCCGATGGTAAAGTAACTGCAAAAGCAGCAGGAACAGCTAGGATCACAGCAACTGTTGGTGGAAAGACAGCTACTTACACAGTAACTGTTAAGAAACCTTCTATTTCCGCTACTGTTGGAAAAGTATATGTTGGAAAAACTGCAAAAGTACAGGTTAAAAAATATGGTACAACAGCAAAAGTTTCCTTCAAATCCAGCAATACAAAAATCGCAACTGTAAACAAATCCGGTGTTGTTACAGGTAAGAAAGCCGGAACAGTTAAGATTACAGTAACAGCGGGCAAACTTACAAAGACAGTAACTGTTAAAGTTGCAAAACCGTCCTTTACCCTTGTAAAATCATCAGCAAGCATTAAGAAAGGCAAAAAAGTTACTATTAAAGTAAAAGCTGCTCCATCTTCCAAAGTTACATACAAAACAAGCAATAAGAGTGTTGCTACTGTATCATCCAAAGGTGTAGTAACCGGTAAGAAAAAAGGAACAGCCAAGATTACTGTAAAATGCAATGGCATTACCAGAACATTTAAAGTAACAGTGAAATAAATATAATTATCCTTCATAAGCAAAGTAAAAGAATGGGGCAGTTAATTTAATGCCCCTTCTTTTGCATGTCAGGGGATTTATATGATACAGACTATGAGGAGACATGCAATATGAAAAATAATCTGGTGAAACTCCTTCCGGCAGTTGCAGTGATTGCTGCAGTTACAGTTACAGGTGTACTTCCGGAAGCCAGTGAAGATAAAACAGAAAAAAATGTCAGTGAAGCCAAAACAGATGTAATAGAAGCGAAAGATCTGGAAGGACTTCTTACAACAGCTTATGCTTATGATTATGAAGAAGACCTGAACAGTCTGTCTGACGGAACTACTTCATCCGGAATAAAAAAGAATAAAACTGCAAAGAAAAAAACAGGCGGAATAAAAAAAGGTACCACAAAATCACTTCCGGAAAAATCTGCCGCATCTGCCGGAGTGGGACAGGGAACTACCACCACACCTACTACCAGCGTGCCGAAGGACGGGTACAAAGACGGAACCTATCAGGGAAGCGGAACAGGGTTTGGTGGAACCATTACAGTACAGGTAACAATATCCGGTGGAAAGATCACTGCCATTGATATTGTAAGTGCAGCAGGGGAGACGGCATCCTATCTTGCCAACGCCAAAGGGGTTATCAGCAAGATGCTGGCAGGTCAGACCCCAAATGTAGATGCTGTCAGCGGAGCAACCTATTCTTCCAATGGAATCATCCAGGCAGTACAGAATGCTCTTTCAAAAGCCGGTAACGGAAATACGAAAGCTGAAAAAAAGAAAAAGAAGAAAACAAACAAAGTGACTCCCACACCAACGATTACTCCACGTCCATCGAAACCGAAGCCTACTGTAACACCGGGAGCAGATGAAACAGTGTACTATAAAGATGGTACCTACACAGCAAAAGCAGCAGGATTTCAGGGACCTGTGACAATAACAGTTGTCATAAAAGACGGAGCCATAACAGAAGTAACCAATGAGAATACAGATACTCCTGCATATTTCAAAAAAGCATGGAGAGGAATTTATCCGGCTATTCTGAAAAATCAGTCAGCGGACGGTATCGACACAGTCAGTGGAGCAACTTATTCTTCTAATGGTATTCTGAATGCAGCAGCAGATGCCATTTCAAAGTCACTCTCTGTGAAGAAGCCTACTCCAACACCAACACCGAAGCCAACAGCGACACCGGAACCGACAGCTACACCGGAACCGACAGCTGCACCGGAACCGACAGCTGCACCGGAACCAACAGCGACACCAGAACCGACACCGATTCCTGGTGCCGGATACAAAGATGGAAGTTATACCGGAACCGGCGAGGGATATAATGGTACAGTTACGGTTACAATTAATGTGTCTCAGGGCAATATAGTTTCCGCGTCTTATAACGGAGAGGATGATGAACCGGAATTTTCAAATGCGTGGAATGGAATCTACGGTCAGGTTCTTGGCAGCCAGTCAGCAGATGGAATTGACACAGTTTCCGGTGCTACATTTTCTTCTGAGGGATTGATCCAGGCATTTAAAAATGCAATCAGCCAGGCCAGAGGTTAAAAAATTAACACTATATGAAAAAATGAACTAAACCGATGAAAATATTGAATTCATATTTTCGTCGGTTTTTTTTATAATTTTTTCATAAGGAAACGGAAACAGAAATATGGAAGTTTATATAGAACCTTTCATATAGGAAGAAGGAGTGAAATATGGTAAAAAGATTCGGACAGGTAATAAAGGTCAAACCAGAATGTCTGGCTGAGTATAAGAAATGGCATGCCAATCCTATGCTTGGGGTAAACGAAATGATCAAAGAATGCGGCCTGAAAAATTATTCCATTTACAGCAGAGGTGATTATCTTTTCACTTACTTTGAATATGAGGGAGAAGATTTTGACAAAGACATGGAAAAGATGGCAGCAGATCCTGCAACTCAGAAATGGTGGGATGTGGTAAAACCTTTGATGCAGCCACTGGAAGACAGAGCAGAAGGCGAGTTCTGGTCTGACATGGAAGAAATTTATCACCTGGATTAATCCGACATTGCTATAATGTCAGAATAACATAATATAAGCAAATATCTGTAGAAAACAGATACGATAAAAAGGAGAAGAATTATGAACAGCAGAGAGAGATTTATCGCAACTGTAGAAAGAAAACCGGTAGACAGACCAGCTTGCTGGCTGGGAGATCCTACACCAGAGGCAGTTCCTGCATTATGTGAATACTATCATGTAAATGACATCAAAGAACTGAAAAAAGAATGTGGAGATGACTTCTACGCAGTAGAGATCCCATACAAATCCCCAACATGTTCCGCTATTTTCGCAGCATTTGACTGGTACATGAACGGAAGCAACGTAGATACAGAACACCGTACACTGACAGCTGACGGATGCTTTGCACATTGCGAAGATCTGGAAGATATCGAAGCAGTAAACTTCCAGTGGCCGGATCCGGAAAAATACATTGATCCTGAATTATGTCGTAAACTGGTAGATGAAGCTCCGGATGACAAGGTAGTTATGGGTATGCTCTGGGCCTGCCATTTCCAGGATACATGTGCTGCATTCGGTATGCAGACATGCCTTATGAACATGGTCGCTGAACCGGAAATGGTTCATTATGTAGATGATCATATCGTAGACTTCTATGTAAAAGCTCTGAAGATATTCCTGGAAGCTACCAAAGGTAAAGTACAGGCAATCCTGATCGGTGATGATGTTGGAAGCCAGAGAGGTCTTATGATCAGCCCTGAACTGATCAAAGAGTTCGTAATTCCGGGAGCTAAGAAGCTGATCGACCTGGCTCACAGCTATGGCGTTAAAGTTGTATATCATTCCTGCGGTTCTATCGTAGAAGCTATTCCGCTTCTCATTGAAGCTGGTGTAGATGTTGTTCATCCGATTCAGGCCCTTGCAGCTGGCATGGATCCTGCAAACCTGAAGTCCAAATTTGACGGACAGATCTCCTTCTGCGGTGGTGTAGATACACAGGATCTGCTTCCAAACGGAACACCGGAGCAGGTGGCAGCAAAAGTTAAAGAACTTCGTACATACTTCCCGACTGGACTTATTGTATCTCCAAGCCATGAAGGACTGCAGCCAGACGTTCCACCTAGCAATATCAAAGCTCTGTTTGACGAAGCAACCAAGATTTATGAATAAAAGCAGTAAAGATTAAATAATTAACTCCAGTAAAAAACTAACTACTACATGATATAAGGAATCCCAAGGGTGCTGTAAAGTGTAATGTCCCCAATCATTACGCTGTACAGCATTCTTTTTTCGTTATATAATAAAAAAATAAAATAACAGATATCGGGGGTAAGAAATGTATACACTTTTGATCGCAGATGATGAGCCGTTGATCCGAAATGGTGTCAAAAAGATCATAGACTGGGAATCACTGGGATTTTCAAAAATATTTCTGGCAGAAGATGGACAGGAAGCATTGGATATCATAAAAAAGAATCATGTAGACCTTGTACTGACAGATATCGTCATGCCATTTATGGATGGGCTGCAGCTGGCAGAGATCCTTTCCAGAGATTACCCACAGATCCATGTGGTAATCCTGACCGGTCATGAGGATTTTGAATATGCACAGAAATCCGTAGGATTCGGTGTCAAGAATTATATACTTAAGCCGATTGGAGCAGAAAGCCTTTACAAAAAAATGGTAAAGATCTGTGAGAATCTTCATATAGAAAACAAGCAGAGACAGTATGTTTCTTCTATGAAAAGTCAGCTTCATCAGAGTCTTCCGGCACTTCAGGAACAGACTCTCAGTAAGATCGTCTGTTCAGAGGGAAGAGACCTGAAACTGTATCTGCAGCGTGCAAAGAGCATGAATCTTGACCTGGGAACCGGACCTTTTGAAATCGGTATCATGGATATTGAACTGGAAGATATTCCGGCAGAGGACTATGATCTGTATCTCTTTGCTGCACGAAATATAGCCAGAGAATGTCTGGGGGATAAACATTATCTATTTGAAGATGGAAGAGACAGAATTGTGATTCTGTTTAAATGTGATACTCTTTCCGATGAGTCTCACGAGATTGTATACGAACTTCTCTGTATTGTGCAGAAATCTATTTATAATACGATCAAATTAAAGACAACCTGTGGCGCAGGTACTACAGCCCGGAATACAGAAGAACTGAATGAAGCTTACCGAAATGCCAAGAAAGCACTGGAATGCAAATATTCTCTGGGAAGTAACAATGTTTATGATGTAAGGGATCTGAACTATCTGGAAAAATCTTTCTATTATCCGGAAAACGAAATGCACAGTCTGGTAAAAAGCATCAAGATCGGAAATACAGACGAGATCCGCAAGTCCATCAGTTCTGCATTTCATACAGATGGCAGAGGCAGATCTCTTTCCGGAAAAAATATCAAAATGATCTATATAGAGATTGTTACCTCTCTTCTGAAAGAGCTTTCTTCCTTGAAAGAAGTTTCTGAGAAAATCTGGAACAGGGGATTTATTCTCTATCAGGAATTTGACCGATACAGTTCCGCAAAAGAAATGGAAGATGCACTGATTCGTTTTTCCTGTGAAATCTGTAATGAAATGGATTCTGTCCAGACCAACAGCGGAAAGCAGGTTATTGACAGTGTGAAAGGATATGTAACAGCCAATTTCAAAGATCCGGACCTGTCTCTTACCTCAGCAGCAGAACATGCATCTGTAAGTACAGGTTACTTAAGTGGTCTTTTCAAAAAAGAAACAGGTACTAATTTTGTTAAGTATCTGACTGATGTACGAATGGAAAAATCTATACAGCTTCTCCGTACCACAGATATGAAAACTTATGAGATCGCATTTGAAACAGGCTTTTCCAATCCACATTACTTCAGTGTGGCTTTTAAGAAATATACAGGAATGTCTCCCTCAGAATTCCGGGCAAAGGAGTAAAAAGTGAAAATAGCAAAAACAAGTGGACTGAAGAACCGGGCTCTGAAAAAGATGACAGTACTGATCATAGCGGCAATGCTGGTCATAGTGGCGGTGTTTTATAGCGTTTTTCATTTTCGCGCGCTGAAAGAACAGGGACATAACCAGAGTGAAAACCTTATCAATATGGAAAATTATCTTACCAGCTATCTGGAAGAAGTTGATTCCATAGCCAAAAATGTCAATTACAATTATTACCTGCAGAATTATCTGGATACAGCCATAGAAAACGAAGATACTTATACGAACCTTTCTGTTGGAAAAAATATGCGGGCTTATGAGATGAGCTCGCAGGCATTCAGTGATACCCTTCTTTCCAGACAGGATATTTCTTCTATTATGATATTTGGAAGAAAAAAGATCTTTCTGAACAAATCTATCTACAGTTACCGGAATGTAGTAATGGATTATTCA
>JABLTO010029655.1_pt1 | contig 17641 bp, 19 predicted proteins | sample 7160091 | NCBI WGS metagenome assembly JABLTO01 (sample SAMN14651225, study PRJNA627086) | human gut metagenome | isolation source: feces | host: Homo sapiens
ACAGTAGTAAAATCAAGTGATTTAGACTTAACTTCAGGAGAAAATGTCTTTGATATTGATGTTACAAGTCATAATGGAGAAACACATACAACATATAAAATAAAGGTTATAGAAGAAAAATCTAATAATAATTATTTAGAAAGTATAACAACTAATGTTGGAACTCTATCACCAAGTTTTGATACAAATATTACACAATATAAATTACATTTAACACAAAGACAAAATAAATTAAAAATAGATGCCAAAACTCAAGATGAAACTGCAACAATAGAAAGTGGTACAGGAACTTATAATATTACAGAAGATACAAAAATTTTAATTAAAGTAAGAGCAGAAGATGAGACTTTAAGAATATATATTATAGATGTAGAAAAAGATCCATTAACAGGTGGAACAATATTAGGGAAAATAACAACTGAAAATTCAGTAGGAAAATATAAATCAACAGTAACATTATATAGAACAAATGACACGAAAAGTGAAAATGATAAGGATAATCCAAGAGAAGTTATTGAACAACAAGAAACACAAGAAGATGGAACATTCTCATTTGATACTGAAGATACACAAAAATATGATATTGTTGTAAAGAAAGAAGGATACCTAGAATATAGAGTAACTGATATAGAAGTAAAACTTGGGGAAAAAACACAATTAGATACATATCATTTATTAGCTGGAGATGTTATAAAAACGGGCGAAATTGAACTAGATGATTTAGTTGCAATTAATAATAATTATGGGGAAATTATTAATGAAGAAAATAAACAAAATCTTACGAAGTTTGATTTTAATGAAGATAACAAAGTTGATGAATTAGATAGAAGTATTTTAAAGAAAAACTATGGAAGAAAAAATGAAACTGTTAAATGGAAAACTACAAGTGAAGCAGATATTTCTACTACAAGCTTAGAATATAATGAAGTAAAAGCTTTAGATAAGGAAAAAATACAACCAATAGAAGAAAAGCAAGATTTTATAATGCCATTAAATTGCGAATATACTGTAACGTCTAAATATGGAGAAAGAATTCATCCAACAACAGGAGAGGTAAAAAAACATACTGGTATAGATTTAAGTGGAACACATCATACAGAAATACTAGCAGTAGCAAGTGGAGAAGTAACCTTTGCAGGAGTGAAAAATGAATTTGGTAACTGTGTAGAAATTAAACACATTGTTAATGGGGAAACAATATATAGTTTCTATGCTCATTTATCAAAAATTAACGTAAAAGCAGGCGAGACTATGAAACAAGGACAAGTAATAGGACTAGAGGGAGGAGATCCGGAATCTGACCCTAATCCAGGAAACTCAACAGGACATCACTTACACTTTGAAATTAGAAATGCTAGTGGATATGGTAATGATGTAGACCCAACAAACTATATAAAATTTTAAAAATAAAAGACAACCGTTAAAGTGAAGTTTCTTTTATAGTTACTTTGCAACGGTTGGCTTTTTTATGAAAGATTCTATTTTAGATATATGGAAGTATAACTCTGTCTGCCAAAATTTAGAAAAATAATATATATTTATAATACAATTATATTTTTAAAAATATTAGACAAAAAATATAAAAAAGGTTGACATTTCAATATAAATATTGTAAAATACTAAAAGCTTAAGAAGAAGTTATCCACTTCCACCTTTTCTATTTTAATAGAAGGGTAAAACATATTTAAGACTTTAAGTCTTGTGTTTTGTGGATTAGCTTATATTTAGTTAATCAATTTTTTTGCGAAAATTGATATTTTAATAAATAAATTAAGAAATAATTTATTTGAATTTTGGAGGTGTTTTTTATAAAACAAGATTTACCAATTAATCAAAACATTAGAGCAAGAGAAGTTAATTTAATTGATGAACAAGGACAAAAACTTGGAACAATGGAATTAAGAAAAGCTCAAGAAATTGCAGATGAAAAAAAATTAGATTTAGTGCTTGTTGCACCAAATGGAAAACCACCAGTTTGTAAAATAATGAACTATGGAAAATACAAATTTGAACAAGCAAAAAAAGAGAAAGAAGCAAGAAAAAAACAAAAAACATTTGAATTAAAAGAAATAAGAGTTACACCAAACATCGAAGAGCACGACTTTGGATTCAAATCTAAAAATGCAAGAAAATTTTTAGAGGATGGAAGTAAAGTTAAAATAACCGTTAGATTTAGAGGTAGAGAAATAAATAACTCAAAACTTGGGGAAGCAGTTCTTAATAAATTTATAGAAGAACTAGAAGATGTAGCTCAAGTTGAAAAGAAACCTTTATTAGAAGGTAGAAACATGTTTATAATTTTATCTAAAAAAGCATAAACTTTTTTAGAATTTATAATAAATTATAAGGTATAAAATACCAAAATAAACTATATATAGAAGGGAGCAAACTATTATGCCAAAAATGAAAACAAACAAGGCTGCAGCAAAAAGATACAAATATACAGCAAAAGGAAAAGTAAAAAGAACAACAGCTAATGGTAGACATAGATTAGCTACAAAAACATCTAGACAAAAAATGTCTAGAAAAGTAAACACTTATGCAGATAAAACATGCGAAGGTGGAATTAAAAAATTATTACCATATGGTAACTAATAGTTAAAAAATATAGAAATTTAAGGAGGGAATATAAATGGCAAGAGTTAAAACAGCAAGAATTACTCGTAAAAAACATAAAAAAGTATTAAAACAAGCAAAAGGTTATTTTGGAGCAAAAAATTACAGATTCAGAATGGCTAAACAAGCAGTTATGAAATCTGGAATGTATGCATATGTAGGAAGAAAAGATAAAAAGAGTGATTTTAGAAAATTATGGATAGCTAGAATAAATGCAGCAGCAAGAATGAATGGAACAACATATAGTAAATTAATAGCTGGATTAAAAAAAGCTAATGTAACAATAAACAGAAAAATGTTAGCAGAATTAGCTGTAACAGATCCAAAAGCATTTACAGAAATAGCTGAAGTAGCTAAAAAAGCATAAAAAAAGATTGCAGTTGCAATCTTTTTTTATTGCTTTTTCATTTTTGGTTTTGAAATTAAAGATGCAATATAACCGAAAAATACTGCAGCTGCAATTCCGCCAGCACTTGCTTTAACTCCACCGGTAAAAGCACCAATTATACCATTTTCTTTTACTGCTTCTATAGCACCTTTAGATAAATTATAACCAAATCCAGTTAAAGGAACAGTTGCACCAGCTCCTGCAAAATCTACTAAATATTTATAAATACCAAGTCCACCTAAAATTGCACCAGTAGTTACAAAAATAACTAAAATTCTTGCAGGTGTAAGTTTTGTTTTATCTATTAAAATTTGACCTACAACACAAATCAATCCTCCAACAATAAAGGCTCTTAAAATTTGCATCCAATCTAAATTTTGTAAAAAATCCATTTCAGACCTCCATAAAAATTTTTAATTAACAAATGACAAATAAATTGTTTTTTATACCTTGGTGTCGCAATCTTCGAAATTGAAAATGGTCTGTTGACCATTTAGTATGCAATTAATTTTTTATAAAATTAATTTATATATTCACATTAATTATGGTATAAATTCATAAAATGAAGATTGCTCCAACTCGCACTCGCAGAAAATCTGCTCGTTTGGTCGCTTACGCGGTATTTCAAAACAAATATATTTGTCATTTTATTATATATAACTAATGTTAAATGTCGTAGGGGGTTGACACCAAAATTAGGGCCGACTACCTATAAAGTATTTTCAATTGAAACGGCGTGTGCGATTCCTGGAATTGATTCACCTTGCTGATTTGTTGTAGAGTTTGTTAAAGCTCCAGTTGCAATTAATAAAACCTTATTTATTTCTTTATTTCTTAATTTGTTAAACACATATCCAGAAAAAACACTACCACAACATGCACAACCGCTACCGCCTGAATGTGTATCTTGATTTTCTTTATCAAAAATTAAAACTCCGCAGTCATTATAATTTGCATTAATGTTATAACCATTTTTTTGAGATAAATCTTTCATTATTTCTTTTCCAATATGGCCTAAATCTCCTGTCAAAATTAGATCATAATAACTTGGTTTTCTGCCTGTATCCTTAAAATGAGTTAATAATGTATCTAATGCTGCAGGTGCCATTGCAGCTCCCATATTATTTGCATCTTTTATTCCCATATCTACAATTTTTCCTGGTGTAAAATGAGTAACAAAAGGGCCGTTTCCGTTTTTTGAAAGAATTGCACAACCAGCACCTGTTACAGTCCATTGTGCTGTAGGTGGTCTTTGATTTCCAAGTTCAAGTGGAAATCTAAATTGCTTTTCTGCACTACAAAAATGACTTGATGCAGCACATAAAGCATTTGTAGCAGCTCCACCATCTATAAAACTTGCGGCCATACCCATTCCCTCTACATAAGTTGAACAAGCACCAAATATTCCAAAAAAAGGAATATTACTATAACGTAAGCCAAAACTTGAAGATATACATTGATTTAAAAGATCTCCAGCAAAACAAAAATCTATTGTATCTGAAGCAAGTTTGGATTTTGTAAGAGCAGTGTTTACTGTTTCTTTTATTATTTTGCTTTCAGCTTTTTCCCAAGATTTTTCTCCCCAAAATTCATCATCTAAGCATTGGTCAAAATATTTAGCTAATGGACCATCAGCTTCTTTTGGACCTACAATACAAGCTGTATCTAAAATTGTAGGAGGGTTATCAAATTTTATTGTTTGTGAACCTATTTTTTGCAAAAAATCATCTCCCTTAATAATATAAATTTCAATGACATTTGTATTAAATTTTATGTCAGACGTTGTAGGGGTCGGCGTACCTAAAGGTATAACGGATTTGTAATCTCACATACGTTCGAACAACTCCCAAATGCTCGACGACCCGAAAAATATAACGAAATATAAAAATATATTATATGTTTAAACCAGGGTCGTTCCTGTTGTGTTAAAAATTAAATAAACTATTCCAACAATAATGGATGTTGAAATTCCGAAAACAAGAACAGGACCAGCAACGGTAAACATTTTTCCACCTACACCCATTACATAACCTTCACTTTTATATTCCATAGCAGGAGCTACAATAGAGTTGGCAAAACCTGTAATTGGAACTAAAGAACCTGCTCCAGAAAATTTACCTATCCTATTAAAAAGATTTAAACCAGTTAAAAAGGCACTAATTGCGATTAGCAAAATAGAAACAACAGTACCAGAAATTTTTGTACTAAGGCCTCTAGCCTTACATAGGCTCATTATAATTTGTCCTATAGCACAAATTAATCCTCCTACCCAAAAGGCATTAAAGCAATTTTTAAAAATGGGTGAATTAGGAGATTTTTGGTCAACATAGTTTTGATAATCTTTAACAGTTTCTGTAGGATTGTTACTCATAACTATTTCCTCCTTAATTATCTCTATTTCTATCTATTAAAAATGCTAAATCTAAGCTTACGAAATACTCAGAAATTTTGTCATCATCAACTTTAGCTTTTTGTTCTAAAATTGTAATTTCAGAAATATAGTCTAAAGTTTCAGCTGCTTCTGCTACAGTTTTTACAATAGCGTCCTTCCATGAAACTTTTGAACTTCCTGTAACTTTAATGTGTTTTTCTACGTTCATAAAATCAACCTCCGAAAATTATTCTAAAGATATAATTTCCAACAAATGCAAAAATATGCGTTTAAAATTGATTTTTTATTAATTTTAAATTAAAATATTAATTGAAAAAAATAATGTCAGACACTGTAGGGGCGGACGCCTCTGTCCGCCCGAAAATAATAAAAAATAAAAGAATGGAGAGAAAAATGGATTATCCAAGAAAATTAGCTTTAGAAGCTTTATATAAAATAGATAATGAAGAGGCATATTCTAATATAGTTTTAGACGAATTATTAAACAAAAATAGAAATGCACTTTCAAATAAAGACATAAACTTTATTTCTGAACTTCTTTATGGTGTTACAACGTGGAAATTGACACTAGATACAATAATACAGAAATATTCTAAAATAAAAATAAAAAAAATTTCACCATGGGTTATAAATATATTAAGAATGGGAGCATACCAAATTGTATTTTTAGATAAAGTGCCAAAATCTGCTGCTGTAAATGAAAGTGTGAATTTATGCAAAAAATATGGAGTAAAATCTGTTGGATTCGTGAATGCTATTCTAAGAAAAATAGAAAAAAAAGATTACTTAGAATTATTTGAAATTAAAGATGAAATAGAAAAAATATCTAAAACAAATTCAATGCCACAGTGGATTGTAAAAGAACTTGCAAAAGAGTTTGACACAGAAAAAGTAAATGAAATATGTGAAAATTCAAATTTAAAACCAAAAATAACAATAAGAGTTAATAATTTAAAAACCACAAAAAGTGAATTAATAAAAAAATTACAGAGTAAAAAAATAGAGGTTGAAGAAGGGATTTTAGAAGATTTTCTATATTTAAAAAATGTAAAAAATATAACAAAATTAGAAGAATACAAACAAGGCTTATTTACAATGCAAGATGAATCTGCTGGCTTAACAGCTCTTGTATTAAATCCAAAAGAAGGCGAAAATATATTAGATTGTTGTAGTGCACCAGGTGGAAAAACAACTTATATTGCTGAAATAATGAATAATAATGGAAATATAATTGCATGGGATTTACATAAAAAAAGACTTGAAAAAGTAAAGGAAAATAGCAAAAGATTAGGAATAAATATAATAAAAACAGAAGTAAATGATGCAACAGTTTTAAAAGAAGAATATATTGAAAAATTTGATAAAATTTTAATAGATGCACCATGTTTAGGGTTAGGAGTAATTAAAAGGAAACCAGATATAAAATGGCAAAGAAAATTCGAAGATATAATAGAAATATCAAAAATTCAAGAAAAAATTTTAAATATATGTTCAAAGTATTTAAAAAAAGGTGGAATTTTAGTATATTCAACATGTAGTATAATTCAGGCAGAAAACGACATAATAATACAAAATTTTATTAATGATAGTATATTTGATTTAGAAGAAATTAATAACATAAATATAAGCAAAATAGAAAACAAAATTGAGAGAAAAGGTGTAAAAAAGCTATATCCAAATGAAAAAATGGATGGTTTTTTTATAGCAAAATTAATAAAAAAATAGTATTACATTTATATTACGAAAATAATACATTTTTATTACAATTAAGAAAAATATTGACTTTTTTATATAAAAAAAAGATAATATACAAAGAAAAAATGAGCTTATTATGTAAAAATTACAAGTATTATAAATTACAAAAAAATTAATAATATACATATGAAAAGGAGAGAAAAATGCCAAGCTGTTTAGGTTTGTATATTGAGAAGAATATAATTAAATATGCAAAAGTTTCTAAAGACCATGAACTTATTAAAGTAGATTCTTATGGTGTTAAATTTTATGACAAAATTAGTGAGGCAATTTCTCAAATCATTGCTGAAACTTATAGTTATAAAACACCAATTAGTATTAATTTATCAAATGAAATGTATAATTACTTTGATATTTTTAGTTTATTAAATAAAGGAGATATTCCAAAAGCAATAGATACAGAATTTGAAAGTATTTGCGATGAAAAGGAATATAATAAAAATGCATTAGAAACAAGATATATTATGTCTTCTAATATAGAAAATAGAGAAAAATTAAGGGTTGTGCATGTATCTGTTAACAAAAGCGAAATAAACAATAAAGTGCAAATACTAGAAGGAAACAAAGTTGGAGCAATAATACCAATTTCAATAAGTATACCAAACCTTATAGATACAAAATTAAAAGAAAATGTGCTAATTGTTAACATAGAAGAAAAAACAACTGTTACATCTATAATAGATAATAATGTATACAATGTTCAAATATTGGAAGAAGGCTCAAAACAAATATTAGATAACATTAATATTAAAGAAAATTCATATCAAAAGGCATATGATATATGTAAAAATACAACAATATATACATCTGGTAGTCAAGAATTACAAATGGATGGTAACGATTATTTAGATGATATAATGCCAACTTTATATAATATTGTAAGTAAAGTAAAAAATATAGTTGAAAATAGTCCACAGGAAATAGAAAAAGTATATATAACAGGAACTGCTTCTGTAATATCTAATATAGATTTATATTTTAGCGAATATTTAAATAGTACAAAATGTGAAATTCTAAAACCATATTTTATAAGTACAGGGTTAAAAAGTATAAATATAAAAGATTTTATAGAAGTGAATTCAGCAATATCGCTAGCACTTAATTATTTAGGTGTAGGAATTGAAGGAATGAATTTTAGAAAAGTTCCTCTTTCAGAAAAAATAAACGAAATAATGAATATTCAAGTTGGTGGAGCGAAAAAATTAAAAAATAAATCAGAAAGCAAAGAGAAAAAAGAAAGAAAAATAAAAAAGCCTAATTTAGATTTTAATTTTGATTTAACAGGAGAATTAGACGGAATAGAAAAAATAATATTAAGAATAGCGGGAGTACTTTTAGGAACTATTATTATCTTCATTATTTTATCTGGTATATTAACAAATAATATGAAAAATAAAGAAGAGGATGTAGATAGTTTAATCTCAGATACAAAGCAACAAATATCTAAAATTTCAAGTGATAACGATAAAGTTAATTCAAAAACTTCATCATATCAAGAATTAATAGATAAGCTAAATAAAGTAAATGAAGCTTTAGCAGAAAAATATTCATTAAAAGATGCAATTCCAAATTTATTAAATGAAATTATGTATGTAATTCCAAAAGATGTACAAGTTACATCTATACAAAATACTACAAATAAACATGTAAAAATAGAAGCACAATCAGAAAAATATGAGCAACTAGGATATTTTAAAGGTCAAATAAAAAATGAAGGATTACTATTAAATGTGATTTCGGATCAAGGTGTAAAAAATGGGGATATTGTAAAAATTACAATAGAAGGAGATTTACCATGATAAGAAAAATTTTAATGAGTGTACTTACTATATTATTAGCTGTTTTAACATATTTTACAATATCAAATGGAGTATCAATTGGTTCCTTTAAAGCACTTGGTTTAAAAGGCTTAAAAGAACAAGATAGCCAAATACAAAGTAAAGTAGAAACAGCCAGTTCTCTTACAAGCAGTGAGTACCCATCTAAATTAAGTGAGCTAAACCAAAACGCAAAAAATCTATTAAGTAAAAAAGAAGAATATACAGATTTAACAACATATAGTACTGACGATCAAATTCAGGCTGCAAATGAATTGCAAGAATATGAAGTAGAATATTTGTGGGCAGAAGTCGGAAAATATGCAACAAAAGAAGGCATAAAAATAAAAATGGACATAAGCACAGCTTCTTCTGGAGGCCAATCTGCAGATGGTAGAAAAATGTATGATTTAAACTTCACAGCAGAAGGTGCATATATAGGAATAGCACTATTTTTATCTGATTTACAAGATGATTCTTTTTTAGAATTTAAAATAGAAAATTTTGCTTTAGCAAAAGGAGAAAGCACAGAAAATTTAAAAGCAACATTTGTAGTAAAAGATGTTCCAATAAAAATAGATAACTTATCTGCAAATACATCAACAGATTCAGACACAACGGGAACTGCAACAAATACAACAAATAATATAACATCAAATACTACAACCAATAATACAACAAATAATAATGTAAACAATACAGCTAGATAATAAGTGAGATAATGGAAAAAATATACAGAAAATTCGACAAAATATTCATTGACAAACTTTAAAAAATAATTTATGATAAAGGAGAAGCGAGTATGAAAAAAGCAAAAGCAAAGTCAATTATAAAAGAAATTTTCATATTAACTTTAATATTAATTGCAATAGCTCTAATACTAGCGATAATTTTATATAATTATTCACCAAGTAAAAAAGCATTACCGAATAAAGTAGAATACTCAACACCAGATAATATAAGTCAAGAAATAGGGAGTATGGATGATATAGAAGGAACAACGCCAGTAACAATAACATACGAACTAGACGAAACAAATATAAAAAATTCTAAAAAAAGTGGAAGCTATAATTCTGGTAAACAAAATCCATTTGCAGACGTAGAAAAACCAGAAGAAAATACAAAAGATGGAGAAAGTGGAAATACAAAAGATACAAACACAAGCTCAAATAACACTACTTCAACATCAAACAGTTCTAGTAAAGAAAACAGTAGTAATAGTACTACTAACAATACAACAAGCTACTTACCACAAACTGGAACCAAATAAATTTCGGTTATATTTAATAATAAATATAATATATAAAAATTTATAAAAGAAAGGAGTGTTTTTTATGTTAAAAGAAAACAAAGGTGTAACTTTAGTTGCTTTAGTTATCACTATTATAGTATTATTAATATTGGCAGGTGTAACATTGTCAATGGTAATGGGAGAAAGTGGTATTTTTGGAAAAGCTAATAAAGCTTCTGTAAATACAAATCTTTCTTCAGCAAAAGATGCTATTAGATTAGCAGTACTTGAAGTATCTTCAGAACAATATAGTGATACTGATGGTTCATTTACTGCAATTACAGATACTACATCAACTGGAATTGAAGCAGAAGTAAATAAACATTTAGATGAATATATTGTTTCAGGCGAAAAAGTTTACAAAAAAGATGATACAAAAGAAAATAAGCTAGGCGAAGCTGTAAATAATGAAAATAGTAAACAATTAAAAGTTACATTTAAATATGGAACAAACAAATCAATAACACCAGAATTTAAATTCGCTGAATAAAGATAAAGGCATACATAAGTATGCCTTATATTTTTGTATAAATTTTGTAGCGGCGGTCATTGACCGCCATAAAAGATATAAAATTCAATTCTAATTTTCAAGTTTATTTATTTTTTTACTGCGCTCCCCATTTAAGAAACTGTAAATCACTAACGTTCAAACAGTTTCTAAAAAGGTCCCCACAATTCTTGTAAAAAAATAAATGGAAACTTTCAAATTATAATTAAATGAGGTCAAACGCTGTAGGGGGGCCTTAGTCGACCCGTGTCCCTAAATTTTAAAAATATACAAATACAAAACAATAAAAATAGTTGTAATTTTAATACCAATGTTATATAAATAAAACATATTGTAAAATAAAAATTTACAATATGCTTTTTTTTTTCAATTCATTTATTTCAAGGCGATTTTTATTCTTAAAAAATCCAAATGAAAACAAATCTAAACGAAGGGAGGCAAATAAAAAACTGAGATTATAGATAAAAATAAATATAGTATAATGAAGGAGATGAATTATTAATGATAAAAATATATCTAGATAATTGTTGCTATAATAGACCTTTTGATGATTTGTCACAAGAAAAGAATTATATGGAAGCAAGTGCAATAGAAATTATATTGAACAAATATATAAACAGGGAAATAGAAATATTTGGAAGTATGGCAATAGAATTTGAAATTTTGAAAATAAGTAATGGAAATAAGAAGAGACAAGTAGAAGATTTGTATGATGCATTAGAATTGCAAGAAATAGAATATTCTGATAAAATAATAAATAGAGCAAAAGAATTAAGAAAATATAATATAAAAGAAATGGATGCATTGCATATTGCATTTGCTGAGGTCGGAAATGTAGACTATATGATTACAACAGATAAAAAATTAATTAATGCTTCAAAAAAGTCAAATGCAAAAATAAAAATATTTAATCCTGTAAAATTTATTATGGAGGTGAATTAAAAATGGCAGTACCAATAAATGATTTAGAAAAAATTAGAGAAGAAGGTTTGAAGGCTTTAAAAGAAAGACTTGGAACCGAAGGTATGATTAAATTTATACAAATGTATAGTAATGGCAATGGAGATTATACAAAAGAAAGACAAGAAAAACTTAAAAATATAAACATTGAGGATTTTGAAAAATATATAAAAGATGAAAAATAGATAAAAAAATATATAGGTATGTATTTTTTTTGGTATTATAGAAAATTTATATTTTAGGTGTAGGGGCGGACGCCTCTGTACGCCTGAATATAAAAAATATATGTTAAATAATAAAACAAACCAATGTCAAACGCTGTAGGGGTCGGCGTCCCCAACGACCCGAAAAAAATACATATTAAATTAACAACATATGGAGAAATTATAGAAAAACAAATAAAAGACATAAATAAAATTTATAATGATATAAGAATAGAGAATTATATAATAATGCCAAATCATGTGCATATGATTATAGAATTAACAAGACAAGGAAACGGGTCGCCCTAAGGCCGCCGACCCCTACAAATGCCAAGATACCACTTATTGTTTCTACGTTAAAAAGACTAACAAATAAGGAAATAGAAAACAAAATCTGGCAAAGAAATTACTATGAACACATAATAAGAAATGAAAAGGAATATTACGAGATAATAAAATATATGCAAAATAATCCAGTAAGATGGATTCAAGGAGAGTGAAGGAAAAAATGGCAGAAAACGAAGAATTAAAAGAAGCCAAAGAGAAGCTAGATAAGATAACAGAAGATGAGAGAATGCAACAATTAGCATGGTGGAGAGAAAAAGCAATATATGAAGAAAATACAAGAATAAATAGTTCTTATAAGAGAGGTATAAGAGATACTGCAAAGAAAATGAAAAAAAAGAACATTTCAATAGAAACAATAGTTGAAATAACAGGATTAACAAAAGAAGAAATAGAAAAATTATAGGATGTATAAATAAAAGCAGGTTTAACCTGTTTTTTTTGTATTATAGGAAATTCCTATTTTGAATGTAGGGGTCGGCGTCCCCGACGACCCGCGTGGCGAAGCCACTTTTTTGTAACAAAAATGTAATATAAAATTAGCTAAATTATGATATAATACAAAAAAATGCGCTATATACTATTGAATAGCCAATATACAAAGGAGAAATTTTATGGTAACAACAATTTTATACATATTAATTTTTATTATGGGAGCATATTTTGGAAGCTTTTATACACTTGCAGTTTATAGAATACCACTTGGATTAGATATAACACATGAACATTCTTTTTGCCCTAATTGCAAGCATAAATTAGGATTTTTAGATTTGTTTCCTGTGTTTAGCTATATATTTTTAAGAGGAAAATGTAGATATTGTGGAATGAAAATAAAGCCACGTTATTGTATTTTAGAGGTGCTTTCAGGTCTTACATTTGTTGCGTTTACATATTCGCTAAATATAAATCTATATAACCTAGAAAAAGAAAAACTAATTTTACTTGCATTTTCAGCATTATATTTCGCAGGAATATTTATAATTGCCGGAATAGACAAAGAAAAAATAAAAATACAAAAACAAGTTTTATTATATACAATAACAATTGTTGCAATATATATGAGTTATATGTATATTACAACTAATTTAGATATTATAAGATATGTAGGATATTTAGTATTTATATTATTATTGGTAATATTAGATACAATAAAAATACGTAAAAAAGGTGAAGAAAGCTATACACTAAATGTATTAATGCTTGCAATTACAATGTGTATGTTTACAGGAGAAACAGTATTTTTACTTACAGCAATTTATACAGGTTTAGCATGTGCATTATATGTTATATTAAAAAAAATAATTAATAGAAAGAAATATGTGAAAAAAGAAAAAAAGAAAATAAAATTACCAGTAGCATTTTTTATGTGTATATGCAATGTTATAACATATATAATATCTAATTTTATTATTAACTACATTTTATTATAATTATTTAACAAAGGAGTTTAGGATGAAAAACTTAAAAAAAAATAGTGGATTTACTCAAGTTGATATTGTAATTTCTATAATTATATTGGTGTTATTTACAAGCTTAATTTCAGCATTATTTTACAATTCTTATATATCATCAACAATAAGTAAAAGACATTCAGAGGCAACAACATATTTAAGTAAAATTTTTGAATCTATGGAACTTATAAGCTACGATAATTTAGAAAACGAAATAATAGATGTAATAAATAAAATAGATTCAGATAAATTATCTGGAACAATTGTGGAAAACGGGAATGCACAAACAAACTTGTCCACACCTTACAAAGCAGAAGTGAAAATTGCAAAATATAATGAAATGGATGGAAATACAGATAAAGAAGATTTAGTAAAGCAAATAACAGTAACAATAAAATATAATTCTAGAAAAGGTAAAGAAGAAACAGTTACAGGTGAAAGACTAAAAACAAAAGAAACAATTTATAAAGATAGCTTAGAAATTATTCCAAACCTATATGAGGGAATGATTCCTATAAGTTCAGAAACACAAGCAACAAATAAATATGCAACTAATTGGTTTGACTATTCTAAAGAAAAAGTAGCTAAAATAATGTTGCAAGATGGAGGCTATGATACAGATACAGGAAAAATAACAAACGAGGGAAGTTCATTTGTGTATGTACCAAGATTTGCATACAAAATAAATTCCGATGAAAGTGTAGATATAAAATTCTTAAATACAGATAATACCTGTAAAGATGGAAGTTCAACTCAAATAAATAATGAAAGTGATAATATAGAAAATGACAAATATTATTTACCAAGTTGTTTTTCTCAAAATAATATTCAAGTTGAAGGAATTTGGATTGGAGAATATTTAAGCAAACAAAATACAGAAGGAAACAATGGAGAACAAGTATATATAGGTGAAAAAAATGAAGCAAATAACTATAAATATTGGACAAATTTAACAGACGAAGAAAAACAAGAAAAATGCAATTATCTAATAAGCAATGGAGCAAATTATGGACTAAAAGGAGACGAAACAGCAAAAGTTGCAGACACAAGTATAAATAATATGTTAGATATATTAAAAAAATCTAATTATAAATTTATAGCAGAAGAAATAAAAGAAAATGAACAGGATTATGCAGGATCATTTAGAATAATTATATATTAGTTGCAATTTATTAAATTATGTCTTAGAATAGTTTAAGCAAAAAATAATTATTTTTGAAGGGAGAAAAAATGGCAGATAAATTAATAATTGTGGAATCACCTGCAAAGGCAAATACAATTAAGAAGTTTTTAGGAGGTAGTACAAAGGTTGTAGCATCTATGGGACATATACGAGATTTACCAAAATCTAAATTGGGTGTAGATGAAAAAACTTTTGAACCACAATATATAAATATTAGGGGAAAAGGAGATTTAATAAAGTCTTTAAAAAAAGAAGCTAAATCAGCCAAAAAAGTATTCCTCGCAACTGACCCTGACCGTGAAGGAGAAGCAATAGCATGGCATTTAGCACATATTTTAGATATACCAGAAGATGCGCCAAATAGAGTTACATTTAACGAAATAACAAAACCAGCTGTACAAAAGGCTATTAAAGAACCACGTACAATAGACTTAAATTTAGTAGATGCTCAACAAGCAAGACGTGTTTTAGATAGAATAGTTGGTTATAAAATGAGCCCTGTATTATGGAAAAAAGTAAGGAGAGGGTTATCTGCAGGTAGAGTTCAATCTGTAGCCGTTAAGTTAATTGTAGATAGAGAAAATGAAATAGAAAAGTTTATTCCAGAAGAATACTGGAATATTTATGCAAATTTATTAGATAAAGAATCTAAGAAAAGATTTGTAGCAAAATTCTATGGGAAAAATGGAAAAAAATTAGAATTACACAAACAACAAGAAGTAGATGAAATATAAAAAACAATTGAAAATGCTAAATTTATTGTAGAAGAAGTAAAAAAAGGAGAAAGAAAACGTACACCAGCTCCACCATTTACAACAAGTACAATGCAACAAGAGGCCTCAAGAAAATTAGGATTCACATTAAAGAAAACAATGTCTGTAGCACAAGGATTATACGAGGGAGTAAAAATTCCAGAAAGAGGAACAGTAGGTTTAATTACATACATGAGAACAGATTCTACAAGAATTTCTGAGGAAGCAAGAAAAGTAGCAAAAAAAGAAATTGTAAAACAATATGGAGAAGAATATTACGAAAACAGATACTATAAAACAAAAGCAGATTCACAAGATGCACACGAAGCAATAAGACCAACATATATAGATGTAAATCCAGAAGATATAAAAGAATCTTTAAATAAAGATCAATACAAACTATACAAGCTAATTTACAATAGATTTTTAGCAAGCCAAATGGCACCAGCAATTTTTAATACTATATCTGCAACAATAGATGCTAATAATTATACTTTTAAAGCAAATGGTCAATCTATAAAATTTAAAGGCTTTATGGCATTATATGTAGAAGGTGTAGACGATGAAAGTAAAGAAGAAAACTCAAATGTTCCAGATTTAAAAAAAGGACAAGAAGTAAAAAAAGAAAGCATAGAAGGAAAACAAAGCTTTACAGAACCGCCACCAAGATATACAGAAGCAAGTTTAGTAAAAGTTCTAGAAGAAAAGGGAATAGGTAGACCAAGTACATATTCACCAACAATAACAACAATTTTAGAAAGAAGATATATAGAAAAAGAAAAGAAACAATTATACCCTACAGAACTAGGAAAAATTGTAAATAAACTTCTAATAGAAAATTTTTCAGATGTTGTAAACGAAGAATTCACAATAAAAATTGAAAATGAATTTGACGAAATTGCAGATGGAAAAGAAGAATGGAAAAGAATGATAGAAGAATTTTATGGACCATTTATGAAAGAAGTAGAAGAAGTAGAAAAAAACTTAGAACACGTTGAACTTGAAGAAGAAGTAACAGATATACCTTGTGAAAAATGTGGAAGAATGATGGTTGTAAAATATGGAAGATATGGTAAATTTTTAGCTTGTCCTGGATATCCAGAATGTAAAAATGCAAAACCATATGTAGTAACAATAGAAGAACCATGTCCAAAATGCGGAGGAAGAGTACAAATAAGAAAAACCAAAAAAAGAAGAACATTTTATATATGTGAAAACAATCCAACAAGTTGTGACTATATATCTTGGAATAAGCCAAAAAAAGGAGAAAAATACAATCCAGAAGACGCAAAAGAAATAAAAGCAGAAACAGAAAAAAAGAAAACAAGGAAAAAGAAAAAATAAATTAATAATAAAAATACTTGAAATTTTTATACAAATAATATATAAAATAACCATATTGTAAATAAGAAAATTACAATATGGTTATTTTTTTCAAAAACATTTATTTCAAAAGATTTTTTATTCTCAAAAAATCCAAATGAAAAACAAATCTAAAAGGAAGGAGGTAAAACAGAAATATATAAAAAATATACAAGGAGGAATTTATATGGTACAAGAAAAAAATAAAAAAACATTATCTCCAAAGTTAGATGTTGTATTTCAGGCATTATTTGGAGAAGTAGGAAACGAAAGAATAACAAAAGCATTTCTACAAGAAATATTAAAAGAAAAAATAGACAAAATAGAATTGAATGTAAATCCGATATTGAGAAGAGAAACAATAGAGGACAAAATGGGTGTATTAGATGTAGTTGCAAAGATAAATAATAAACAAAATGTAGATATTGAAATGCAGATGATAAGCAACGAAAAATTACCAGAAAGAATATTGTATTATTGGTCAAGATTATTTTCAAAAGGAATAAAAAAGGGCGAGAGCTACGAAAAATTAGAAAAAACAATAGCAATATTAATAACCAATAAAAAAATAGAAAAATTTGAAGAGTTGAAATATCATACAGAATGGAAGATTTTTGA
>JABLTO010129897.1_pt1 | contig 17632 bp, 18 predicted proteins | sample 7160091 | NCBI WGS metagenome assembly JABLTO01 (sample SAMN14651225, study PRJNA627086) | human gut metagenome | isolation source: feces | host: Homo sapiens
CGGCCATGGACCATCCCTGATTTTTATGACCATGCCACGGGTGTTCGTCAGCATGACCGGAAAATTTGAATGTATATAAACAGGCGGTTACCATGTTGTTGACAATTCCTGGTATTCCACAATTATATTATGGACAGGAATTATTAATGACTGGTAGTACAAAGAAAGATTTTGGATATGTACGTCCGGATATGCCGGGAGGTTGGAATGGAGATGAAATTAGTGTTTTTCAAGAAAGTGGGAGAACGGCTATGCAACAGGAAGCTTTCAATTTTATGAAAAAAATGCTGCATTGGCGTAAAGGAAATGCTGCTATATCTAAAGGCAAAATGAAGCATTTCATGCCTCGTAGCAATGTATATGTGTATGAGCGTTCTTATAATGGTAAGAGCATACTGGTTATAATGAACGGAGTTAACAAGGAAGTTGACTTGGATTTAACGTTTTATAAAGAGGTTATAGGAGATAGAACTAATTCGAAGAATGTGTTGACGGATAGTAATGTGCCATTAGGAAAAAAACTTCATTTGCAGCCAAAAGAAGTGCTTGTGCTTGAATTATGATATTGAGTAATTGAGGTTTCGTAAGTTAGTGATTTATTTAGGAACAGACAATATTAGAAATAATGGTATGTTTAATAACATTCTAAATTGTATTTGTAACAGCTTGTAAGTACATTGGTCATGGATAAATATGTAATACAATGAAAATGAAATTCCTTTTTATAGCATTTACTTTGCTGCTATGTCATTATGGTATTGCGCAGCAAACCGTTTCTTTAGGACAACTTGTAGAGTATCCTGGCTTTAACTCTTCAATTGTCACCCCGCGTGATGTCTTTGTTTGGCTACCTTCTGATTATTCTCCAAAAGAGAAGTATGATGTTCTTTATATGCATGATGGTCAAATGCTGTTTGATGCGAATACCACTTGGAATAAGCAAGAATGGGGGATTGATGAAGTTGTAGGAAAACTCCTGAATGAAAAGAAGATCAAACCCTGTATTGTTGTAGGAGTGGCAAACATCCCGGAAACGAGATATGCAGACTACTTTCCTCAAAAAGCATTGAAGAACTTACCGGATAGTATAGTTCCGGGTGATGTGGGGTTTAATGCGGATAACTATCTTCGTTTTTTGGTAGAAGAAGTTAAGCCTTTTATTGATAAAAAGTATTCCACGAATAAAAGTGTTGAGCATACCTTTGTGATGGGTTCCAGTATGGGCGGCTTAATTTCACTATATGCACTTTGTGAATATCCGGAAGTGTTTGGAGGAGCTGCTTGTATGTCAACTCATGTCCCTATGATATTAAGTAATGAACTCTCTAAAGAAAAAGCGGACCAATGGTCGGAAGCTTTTCGGAATTATCTGGATAAGAATCTCCCAAAGGCTAACAGCCGTATGATTTATATGGATAGGGGAGATGCCACTTTAGATGCTTATTATCCTCCTTATCAAGATAAACTGGATAGTCTGATGGCGAGGAAAGGTTGGAAGACCCCCATGTGGATATCTAAGGTTTTTCCGGGAGCTGGACATACGGAGGAAGATTGGAATAAGCGTTTGGATAATCCGTTGATATTTCTTTTGGGAAGTGAAAGGAAGAATGCTATTTGTGATAATCACGATAAGAACCTTTCACCTGATGATTATTTGATATCTAAATTTAAGGAAGCAGACATTGTTTTGTTGGCTGAGGATCATGGGGTGAAAGAGAATTTGGATTTTGTTCGAAACATGATACCTAAATTGTATGAGAATGGTATTTATATGTTGGGTATGGAGTTCGGGGCATACGAAGATCAACGACAATTAGATTCATTGATAAATGCACCAAAGTATGATGAACAATTGGCTCGTCAGTTGATGTTTAATTATAATACCCGATGGGCTATCGTCGAGTATATGAGTATTTATAAGGCTGCATGGGAGTGGAATCGTTCGTTACCGGAACAAGCGAGGAGGTTCCGTATTTTGAATATCAGTTATCGGTATAATTGGGAAGCGTTTGAAAAGGTGAGAACACCGGAAAATATGAAAAAAGTTTTTCCTTTGGGGAATACGGAAGATTTCAGATGTGCACTTTTAGAACGTGAAGTGCTGTCTTGCCATGAGAAAATATTGGTTTTGACAGGGACAATTCATGCATTTACATCCTATTGTTTTCCTTATTATGATTATACTTCTCCTGATTTTGTGCGCTACGAAAAGCGCTTCTTAGGAAATTTACTCTATTCAAAATATAATACGAAAGTAGTTTCTGTGGCTTTACATCAACCTTTCTTTAATTATCCAAATCATCAGCCTGCATTGGTTTCTCCAGCAGTAGGAAAATTGGAAGTGATAATGAGCAAATACAACAATAAACCTGTTGGTTTTGATTTGAAGAGGTCGCTTATAGGAGAATTACGTGATCATAGTTACTACTCAATGGGGTATACAGACTTTACTTTAGCAGATTTATTTGATGGATATATATTTCTTAAACCTATAAAGGAATTATCTTCCTGCACTATTGACTATAAATTTGTGAATGATGGAAATTGGGAAGAGGCTGTTCGTAATAGTCCTGATCCGGATTGGCATCCGCGTCCACAGAACAAAAAGCAGTATTGGGAGACAGTGACAGAATTCATGAATATTAAAAAGAGGTATGAAAACGTCCAATGAAGTGGAAAGTAAGAGATGTTTTTTTGTCTTATATGAATGATAAGCCTATTAAAATGGTATGTTATTGCTAATATGGATTTAGTAATTGTCCACTAAAATTGTGGACAGTGTCGTCCGGAAATATCAGACCGATCTCTTTTGCCAACAGGCTGATTTGGTGGCACGTTCTGTTTGGTCTGCCATATACCACGACAAAAGTAGGCTTTTCACTGTTCAATGTCTTAATCAGACGTTGCTGTTCCTCTATTCTATCAACAAATTCCATAGCTGCAAATATTATATGATACAAAAATAATGTTTCTACTCCATAATAACCAAACTATTACTTGATTTCTCTTTTCCGTTCCACGGCTTTTTCATTTAAGAAATATTGTTCATCGCTTGTAATTGTAGTAAAAATGCTTATATGCGTGCACAGCGATGCGGAAGCACCGCCTTAGGTGTTTCTTTTTATCGTTCATTTTTATTTTTTTTATAGGCGGAATTCAATAGGATATGATGTTGATATTGTCTTCCGCCTTTGTTTTTGCGATAGCAAAAATACGATTTATTTCGTTGGTGTAATTTTTTTACATACGATATTGCTAAAGAGAAACACCTTGACTGTCTTCGTGGCAGCATCATGACTCATTTGAGAAAATTTGTATCCTCAGTCCCTGAATACCGCAGAACAAGCAGGGGAAACTTCAAACACAAACTTGAAGATATACTTATGCTTGTAATATTGGGCAGGCTCAGTAAGTGTATTTTCTGGCTCAAAAATGAGAAAAATTCAGATTTGATGTATTTGTAACGTATTGATTACCAATAATGGTATTCTCGCCCATGCCGTACTGGCATGGGTAGGGGAATTGTACGTCCAATTCAAAGCTTAAATGAAAAAGCCGTGTTTTCATTCTCTTTCAAGGCGACCACATCAAAATGAAAATTCACAACGTCCTATGATGAGTTGACTGTAACTTATTATTTGTGTTAATAAATTTTTAATCGCATTAATAATTTAAAGCTGCATAGCTCATAGGTCGTAATAACTTGCAAACTTGCAAAACTTGCAGCCCCCCTCACACCCACACACGTACGCGCGCGAGGAAAGGATTTGAAGAGAACGGTGATAAAAATCGAAAATGAGCGGAAAGTACCGGTGAGCAGGGCAAACTCACCAAAATAAATATCCTACCCGTTGGCGGAATTAACTCTTTTCTGAGCGGTTATGAATGAAATAGGGATTTATCATGTGCAGGCTGAAAGCCTGATATTATATAGCGTAGGGCATCGCCCTACGTAATAGCATATCTCTACAGGAGCCCTGAAAGGGCGAAACCGAGTATAACACCTTTATTGCGCCCTTTCAGGGCTTAAGATAGAGAGCGTAATCAATACGTAGGGCGATGCCCTACGCTATATAATGTCAGGCTTTCAGCCTGCAGACGATAAATTATCATTTGATTCCTTTCTTTTCGGTTATGAACCAAACGACAAAGGAATATTCTTTCACAAAAAGCAGGTACCTAACCCCGGGACGCATATTTAGGGTACCTCAGTCGTATACTTAGGGTATCTCGGTATACGACTGAGGTACCTTAAGTATACGACTGAGATAGCCTCTATTTATATATACTCATAATCAAATAGTTACGTTTTGCTGCTTAGCTGGTAGAAAATTCAGACAAATGAATAGAAGCTTATCACTCCTTTTCCTCCTTTCTTCTCCGATATGAATTAATTTCGCCAACAGATTATCCCTTTTTTTGCTCAAGGAATAAAATAATCTGTGCCGCTTTGTGAAAGTCTTGCAAGCGGCATAGATTATTGATGATAGTTTTATCTTTTTCTGGAAAGTGATAGACCGAGCCAACTAAAAATCAAAATTCACCTTATTATACGCGCGCGCGTGGGTGTGAGGGGGGCTGCAAGTTTTGCAAGTTTGCAAGTTTCGCATAGCTCTGTTTTTTTCCCACTTGGGAAAAAATATTTCTCCAACTGGGAAAAAATATTTTTCCAATAAGACCGACGGAACCCACCAAATCCCATAAGTTGATTCCAGGTTTGTTATATCTTTGTCGACAGAAACCAGTTGATCAGGAATGTATGCTTTGGCTCATGCAACCGTTTGCATTATTTCTTTTCCTGCTTCTATCTCAAGAGTTTGATAGTTCGGAATAACCGGCGTACTTTTGAACCATTAACCAATAAATTGATACCGAATGAGAAGACTTTACTCCTTTTTAATTTGTTTGTTGGCAGTGGTTGCCATGCAAGCACAGATCATAACTACTACTCCGACTTTCCCAACGGAAAATGACGAAGTTGCCATTATCTTTGATGCAACGAAAGGTACGGCAGGGCTGAAAGGTTTTACCGGTGATGTATATGCACATACGGGAGTGATAACAAATCAAAGCACAGGTTCCGGAGATTGGAAGCACGCCCCAACTTGGGGAGATAACTCGGCGAAGTATAAATTGACTTCATTAGGAAATGATAAATGGCAACTGAAAATAACTCCAAATATTCGTGAATATTATGGTGTTAAAGATGGAGAAACTGTAGAGCAACTAGCTTTTGTTTTCCGTAGTGCGGATAAATCAAAAGAAGGCAAGGATACAGGTGGAAAAGATATCTTTGTTGAAGTACATACTGTTGGCTTGACCGTTCGCTTCGACCAACCTGCTGAAAAAGAAAATATACTTATCGGTACGCCTCTTACTATTAAAGCTTCTGCCTCTACGGCTTCTGCTTTGAAACTCTATGTGGATGCTGTTGAAATAGCTACGGAAGCTAATGCTACTACTATTTCCAAATCTCACACATTCTCAACTGCCGGGAGCTATACGTTGAAAGTAGAGGCTACAGCCAATGGTAAAACTGTTTCTGTTACACAGGAAGTAACAGTACTGAATGGAACAAGTACTTCGGAAACGATGCCCAAGGGAGTACGCCCCGGTATTAACTATGTCAGTGATACGGAAGTAACTTTGGTGTTGCAGGCTCCGGGTAAAAAGTATGTGTATGTGGTAGGTGACTTTAATGATTGGACGCCCAAAGCGGACTATCAACTGAAACAAGACGGTGAATATTTCTGGGTAACTCTTTCAGGACTGACTAAAGGAGAAGAATATGCTTTCCAATATTTGGTAGATGGTTCTGTTTATGTGGCAGACCCATATACAGATAAAGTTTTGGATCCTTGGAATGACCAGTATATTGAAAGTACGACATATCCGAATCTGAAACCTTATCCGACCGGAAAAGCAGAAGGTATTGTTTCCGTCCTGCAAACAGGACAGGCTGCTTATAACTGGAAAGTGAAGAACTTTGAGCGCCCTGCTTCTGAAAAGTTGGTTATTTACGAAATGCTGATTCGTGATTTTACTGAGGAACATACTTTTAATGCTGCGAAAGAGAAACTGGAATACTTGAAGAATCTGGGAGTAAATGCAATCGAACTGATGCCTATTAATGAGTTCGAAGGAAACACGAGCTGGGGGTATAATCCTTCATTCTATTTTGCCGTAGATAAGTATTACGGTACAAAAAATGATTTAAGAGCTTTTGTTGATGAATGTCATAGTCAAGGGATGGCTGTTATTATCGATCTTGTGCTGAATCATAGCTTTGACCAGTCTCCTTTCTATCTTTTGTATAAGGATGCGGATGGAAGACCCTCTGCTGATAATCCGTGGTATAATCAAGATTCAAATATAAAGAACCCGAGTCTTTCGTGGGGACGTGATTTTAATCACGAGAGTGAATATACCCGTGCTTTGGTAGATAGCGTAGCCGGCTTTTGGATGTCGGAATATAAAATTGATGGTTTCCGTTATGATTTTACAAAAGGATTCTCTAATACTCCTTATGGAACAAATGATTGGGCAAACGGACCGGATAATGCACGTATCGCCAACTTGAAGCGTATGTCGGCTGCCGTACAAAAGCGGCAACCGGGCGCTTACGTTATTTTTGAACATTTAGCAGCTAATAGTGAAGAGAAACAATTGGCGGAAGCTGGTATTTTATTGTGGCGCAATATGAATCATTCATATTGCCAGACAGCAATGGGATGGACTACGGAAAATGATTTCAGTGGTTTATGTGCGGGAACAAGTATGCCTGCTGGTAGTTTAGTGGGGTATATGGAGAGTCATGATGAAGAACGTACAGGGTTTAAAGCCTGGAAATGGGGAAATACCGGAGTAATAGCATCAACTACGAGTAAGAATGACGGAATAAGTCCTGCAACAGGAAGTGATATTAATCTCTCTACCCGCACCAAACGTTTAGCCACTAATGCCGCCTTCTTCCTTACCGTACCCGGACCGAAGATGATCTGGCAATTTGGTGAGTTGGGATATGATTTCTCCATAAACAACAACAGTGACGGTTCTAAATATGATGATCAAGGTGGTTATCGTACCGACCCCAAACCGATACGCTGGGACTACTTTGAAGATGCTGACCGAAAAAGATTGTATGAAACGTATGCTACTCTTTTAGATTTTCGTCATTCATATCCTGAACTATTTGCTTCGAATACTACATTTAGCTGGAAAGTAGGTATTGCTAACTGGGACAATGGACGTACTTTGTCAGCTACTTCTACCGATGGAAAGTCTCTTGTAGTTGTTGGCAACTTTGCGCTGGCAGATAAGAACTTTTCTGTAACTTTCCCGGAAACAGGTACATGGTATGAACTCCTGAAAGATAATGAGCCATTGAGTGTGTCAGGTACCACACAGACTATTGCTGTTCCTGCTCATGAGTTCCGTCTCTTTACTAACTTTAAACCGACTCAGACAGGTATTGAGACTACTGCTCCTGATGCAGAAAAGCCCTTAATGTATTACAACAGGGGCATAGATACTTTGGTGCTGCCTGCCGGAGAAGCTAAACGCGTAGAAGTATATTCTGTGAATGGAATGCTGGTGATGACACAGGAAAAATGCACTTCTGTAGGTCTGTCTGCTTTGCCTGTTGGCTATTATATGGCAAGGGCTTATATGGAAGATGGCAGAGTGCAGGTTTGCAAAATAATGAAATAGATTTATTCGTAAATCTTATTCAGTATTCTGTTCAGCCATTCCCAACGGAAACGGAACCAGCGGCGAGTACTGCTTTGCTTGCCGCCAAAGCGCAGGACAAACTCGCGATAACCGTGCTTACGGAAGGGGAGACCGACATCCATAAATTCAAGGTGGCGGTATCCCCGCTGTTTGGCATCGGATAGAGCATGCCATACGGCAAGTATGCCCGGGTATTGAAGGGCGTACGTCTTGCGCATACCACCGGAGAACCAAAGGTAAGCACTGTCTTCGGAATAGATACAGGCACTACCGCCTATGATTTTATCTTTGTAAGTGACAATGAATATTTTGCTTTGCTCCCCTTTCATCATTTCTTCTTCCATGCGTTGGAAGAACACTCTGCTGGGGAAGTGGCGGCGTATTTTAGAAGAATAAACATGGTGCAGCATCTGAGAAAAAGCACGTACTTCCTCAGGAGTATGAGCTTCACGCACTTCTGCACCATTTTTTAATCCTTTTTTTATCTGACGGATACGTGAGGGGCTGAAACGGCTTTCTACATGCTCAATGCTATGTAATGAATTACGTACCCGTAGCCAGTTTATGGCGAAGTAATGATTTTTGCGGAAAGATTTATAACCGAACAGGGAGTTTTCCAGGTTACGGAATTCAATAAGGAATGCCTCCCGTAATGCCTCGGCCGTTAACCGTTGCAACATCTCACCAAAGACAAACTCCTTGTCAACAGTTTCATCAAAATACTCTCCTGTGCCATAGATTTCACATCTCTTGATGATAGAGGGTGGAAACAAACGAACACTCTTTCGTATTGCCGCCAATAGCTTGGCAAAGGGCCTTCCTGCCTCTGATGCAACAATGAGAAGGGGCGTATAACCCGGGGTTGCTTCGTAGATATGAAACAACTCGATGGAGTGAAATGTATTATTGCCCGGCAGTTCCGGGATGTCACTCCTGTGGTAATATGTCGTCAGTTTCAAAGGCATTGACTGCAAATTTAGAAAATAATCTTGTATCTTTGCGTTCTTAAATGGTAATTTAGCGCAATGCGCTAAATTAAGTTACAAGCTACCAGCTACGAGCTACGAGTGCCATTCGGTATAATAGCGCAGCTACTTGTAGCTCGTAGCTTGTAACTCGTAACTTAATAATATTATGATATATGGAAAATTTCAGTGAATTGCTAAAAGTTCGCCGCAGCATGCGGAAGTTTACGGATGAAGAGTTGACGCAGGAAGAGGTGGTTACTTTGATGAAAGCTGCGCTGATGTCACCCACTTCCAAGCGGACAAATGCATGGCAGTTTATTATGGTGGATGATAAAGAGTTGCTCGAAAAACTATCACATTGCAAGGCGCAGGCGTCGCAATTTATTGCTGATGCACCGTTGGCAATTGTGGTGACGGCCGATCCGTTAGCGAGTGATGTGTGGATTGAAGATGCTTCCATTGCTTCGATTATTATACAGTTACAGGCAGAAGATATGGGCTTAGGCAGTTGTTGGGTACAGGTGCGCGAACGTTTCACCGCTTCCGGTATGCCGTCCGATGAATATGTGCGCGAAGTGCTTGATATTCCCTTGCAACTGCAAGTACTCAGTGTCGTTGCTATCGGACACAAAGGCATGGAACGTAAGCCTTTCAGTGAAGAACATCTGCAATGGGAAAAAGTTCATATCAATAAATACGGAGGAAAGTAACAGTGAGCGCAGCAAAAGCAAACAATAACCGCGATACTTACAGGGCTACGGCGGTTACGTTGATTGTTTTCGGTATACTTTATCTGGTGGACAAATTGATACACTTCTCAAGTATCGGTCTGCCGTGGGTGATGAATAAGGACAATTTCCTCCTTTATACGGCGGTGATATTTCTCATCTTCAAGCGTGATAAGTCTGTAGGGCTGGTGTTGATCGGTTTATGGTTAATACTGAACTTCGGATTGATTACAGCATTACTCGGTACGATGTCTGCTTATCTGTTACCTGTGGCGCTGTTAGTTCTCGGAATTATTTTATATTGGCTGGCTACAAGATGAAAAGAAGTGTACAAGATACGCCAATAGTCTTTATCGGTGCCGGAAACCTCGCGACTAATCTGGCTAAGGCTTTATATCAGAATGGCTTTCGTATAGTACAGGTCTATAGCCGTACAAAAGAAGCTGCATGTGCATTGGCGCAGGCAGTGGAAGCTGGATATACAACTGAACTTTCTGAAGTATCTAAGGATGCCCGGCTATATATTGTCTCTTTAAAGGATGATGCTTTCGTGACATTATTACCTGAAATTGTTGCCGGAAAGGAAGATGCTTTATTGGTACATACAGCCGGAAGTATTCCTATGAATGTCTGGGAAGGTAAAACATCACGTTATGGAGTGTTTTATCCTATGCAGACTTTCAGTAAGCAGCGCGAAGTTGATTTTCGCGTAGTACCTTTTTTTATAGAGAGTAATTCGTCTGAAGATACAGAGTTGCTAAAAGCAATTGCTTCTGTTCTTTCGGAGAAAGTATACGAGGCAACTTCCGAGCAACGGAGGAGCCTGCATCTGGCTGCTGTGTTTACTTGTAATTTTACGAATCACATGTATGCCCTGGCATCTGAGTTGCTGAAAAAGTATGATCTTCCGTTTAATGCCATGTTGCCTTTGATTGATGAGACAGCCCGTAAAGTGCATGAATTGGAACCGAAACAAGCGCAGACGGGGCCGGCTGTACGTTATGATGAGAATGTGATCAATAAACATCTGGAGATGCTTGCGGGTGAGCCGGAGATGCAGGAATTATATCGATTGGTTAGCGAGAGCATACATCGTTTGCATAACAAGTAATGTTCCGGTGTATAACAAGCAATGTTTTGAGGCATAACAAGTATTGTTTTACCACATAACAAGCATTATTGTTTTTGATAAATAACCCAACTAAAAACTGAATATAGTGAGTACTATCAATTACGATTTAAAGAAGATAAAGGCCCTTGTCTTTGATGTTGACGGCGTTTTAAGTGCTAACGTTATCCCGATGAGTCAGGATGGCGAGCCTATGCGTACCGTGAACATTAAGGATGGATATGCCTTGCATCTTGCCGGTAAACAGGGGCTGCTATTGGGCATCATAACCGGTGGGCGATCTGAGGCTGTTCGCAAACGTTTCGTGGCTTTGGGAATTCCTTCTGTGGATATTTATATGTCTTCTTCTGTGAAAATCCATGATTATCATGATTTCCGTGATCGTCATAGTCTTAAAGATGAAGAGATTCTTTATGTGGGAGATGATATTCCCGATATCGAGGTGATGCGTGAATGTGGATTGCCATGTTGCCCTAAAGATGCATCAGCGGAAGTGAAGGCTGTTTCCCGCTATATATCTTATGCTAATGGTGGCTATGGTTGTGGTCGGGATGTCGTGGAACAAGTCCTGAAAGTTCAGGGACTTTGGATGGATGATAAAGCATTCGGATGGTAGGATGATGAGCAAATTAATAATTAATAATTAAAAATTGAAGAGGCGGTGTTGGACAATTTGAAAAAGTATAAGGTGATACTTGCTAGTAATTCTCCGCGAAGGAAGGAATTGCTTGCAGGTCTAGGTGTGGACTATGAAGTGCGGACTTTGCCCGATGTGGATGAATCTTATCCTGAGACTTTGCAGGGTGCGGATATACCTTTGTATATCGCTAAAGAAAAGGCGGACGCTTACGTTGCCATGATGCAACCCGGTGAATTGATGATTACTGCCGATACAATTGTATGGCTGGATGGCAAGGTGCTGGGTAAACCCCAGGATAAGGAAGATGCTTTGCAGATGTTGCGCACTATGTCCGGGCGTACCCATGAGGTTTTCACCGGCGTATGCATAACCACTACCGATTGGCAGCGTAGTTTTACTGCACAAACTGAGGTGCGTTTTGCCACTTTAAGTGAAGAAGAAATAGCCTACTATGTGGATAATTTCCAACCGATGGACAAAGCCGGTGCCTATGGAGTGCAGGAGTGGATCGGTTTTATCGGAGTGGAAAATATCTCGGGTAGTTACTATAATATCATGGGGCTTCCTGTACAAAGAATTTACAACGAACTCAAACGTTTATAGGCTGTTACCTCTAATATCCTGTTATTTATTGTTTTGCGCAAGTATAGCATTTCTAATTTAATTTGCTATATTTGCGCAATTGTTTTACGACTGTTTTACAGAAATAGAGCTCACACGATTAATTGTTTTACAATCATGGCAACCGTTAAAATCGTTGTCCTCAAACATCAAAAGCGGGAGGATAATACTTGGAATGTGAAGATCAGAATTACACATGATCGGCAATCCGCATACTTGGCTACTTCTCATTATGTAGGAGCTGAGCTTATAAATAAGAAAACCTTCGAACTAAAAGAACGAAATAACCCAATTTACGACCGGGTTATGCTGGACATTCTGAAAATAAGGAGCGAACTTTCAAAACTGGGACATTCCATAGAATTGTATTCCGCCAAAGGATTATGCGAATTAATGAAAGAAAAGCTGTCAGGTAAAACGGATGGAATAAATTTCTTTGATTATGGATATGCCTATGCCGATAAAGTATTGAAAGAAGGTAGGAGGATTGGGGAAAATTACCGAATAGCAGTACATAAGTTTGAAGAATTTGTTGGAAATAGAAATTTATGCTTTTCTGATATTACATCTTCTCTATTGATGAAATACGAGGAGTATCTTAAAGGATTACCCTCAAAATGTGGTATAGGTAATATTTCCGATTCAGGGGTAAGATTATATATGTCAAAAATTCAAGCTCTTTTTAATAGGGCTAAATTTGATTTTAATGATGAGGATTTAGGTATCATTAGGATCGGGAATAACCCTTTTGCCAAATATAAAATTCCCAAATCCCCTTTAACTAAAAAACGTTCTCTTTCGGCAGATCAAATAAAAGCGATTAGATATTACGATGTGCCTGAAAACATGATCGGGACAATGATAGCGAGGGACGTCTTTGTTATGTCGTTTCTCATGCTTGGAATGAACTCCGTAGACATGTTCTATTTAAAGCCTCCTGTTAACGGTCGGTTAGAGTATGAACGTCGAAAAACCAGAACCAGACGAAGCGATAAAGCCTTTATATCTATCAAGGTAGAGCCTGAATTGGAGGCTTATTTGGATCGGTATAAAGACTCATTGAATGACCGTGCTTTTAATTTCTTCATAAGATACGCAGATCATAAACAATTCGTCCATAGGATAAATGTAAATCTGAAAAAAATCGGTGAAGCTTTGGGTATTCCGAATTTAACTTTTTATGCAGCCCGCCATTCTTGGGCTACTATAGCCAGAAATGATTGCGAGATTTCTATAGACGATGTTTCTATGGCACTCAATCATAAATCCAAGCATGATGTAACTGATACCTATATTAAAAAGGACTGGAGCCTTATCGATAAGGCAAATAGAAAGGTCATAGATTTTGTGTTTGGCAAATAAAATAGCCCGTCTAAAAAAACGGGCTATTTGTTGGTATTACATGTTCTTTTTAAATAAATCAACATATCCGGGAAATCCACCCGGATTTTCATATAGATTCTTGCGGTCATTTGTCATCTGAATAATTTCCCAATTAGGTGATATATAAATAAAATATTCTTCTAAAATAACAGCACCTAATTTATTCTTTCCTCTAAACTTGTACTTATATAAATATGCAGCATCTTCATTAACTTTATCACCCATTAAATTTTGAATAGAATCTATTCCAATAAGAATAAGACTATCTTTTTCTATTGAATTGAAGGAATTTATAGGTGAGTCTTTTTTTATTTTAATTATTTCTTTGAAATATTTCTTTCTATAGTTGATATTATCAATGTACTTTATTGTATCTAATACTTCTAGAGAAACAAACTCATAACTAGACCAATCGTTCATTTCAGTCTTTAGCTTTTCTTCAACTACTTCTCTTACTTTTTTCTCGTTTTGATTATCCGACCCTCCACATGAACAAAATGCAGTGATTGCACATACTAATAAAATAATCTTTTTCATAAGCTGTTTTTTTAATTATCCGATTTGGTTTGATTGTGTGAATTTAAATACTCTATTGCCTTTTGGTACTCTTCATTAAATTCATTCATCTTTTTATTATATCTCACTGTGTCTTTAAATAATTCAAAGTCTTCTTTAATATGTGCTTGCTCTGTTTCTGCATTTTCTATAATATTTTTGTAATACTCAATGTTCTGTTGTTCAACGACAGAGCGCCATAAGAATATAGGGACCAGTGAAACCAATGAGAGTAAAATGTATAATATGCCTGCTTTTATTAGTGATTTTCGCTCGGAAGGATTACAAGGTACTTTTATTCTTATATCTTGTTTTATCTGTCCGTTCAGTCTGCGACCATCTTTATATCTTCTATCTGGAACATATTGTGCTACTAAAACAGATTTCTTCATGAATACTGTTTTTTGAAAAAACTTCATGATACCAAATATTAATATAATAATAGAAGGTACTACTAAAATAGCAAAAAATAAAGAAACAATATAGAGTGCTATTTTAATGCCAGGGCTATATTTAAATAAAGAAACTTTAAACCCTTCTGCTTCTGCTCTTAATCTTAATTCTTCAGGGGAAATAGTCTCATTTGTAGTTTCGTCAAAATATTGTTGGTTACGTGTATTCTGACAAACGCCTCTTATAGGCGTACTATGAGCATTTCCGTATATCGAATTACTTATCACTTTTCCACCGTCACGCCCAACCTGATTAACAGCAGAACGGACAAAGCCTTTTCCTAAATCTGATAAAAAGTTTCCCATTAGATTTTCATATTATTTTTTATGTTGCCAACAATAAATACTTCCTTTATCAGCCTTGCGTTTACATTGATTTCCTTCTTTTGTCTTTGCTTGACAACGACCTTCCCCAGAAACAAGACCATCATATTCATCATCACCTCCACCGCATGATAAAAACATAGGGAGCATAATAATCGAAATTAGTAAAAATGCTTTTCTCATAATGTTTTGTTGTTATTAGTTCATATATTTACTCTTTTTATCTTCTTCTAGGTCTAACCGACTCTATAACATTAAAAATCTGTCTCACATTACATAAGTCTATAACCTTGTCGGGGTACATGTCGTTGAGAGAATGTATTGTTATTGTATGATTTTCTACATCGTGATCAATAATACGCTTAACTACGATTCCATCCTCATGTACTATCACAAAATCCCATTTGCGAAGATGTAGCTTAGAATTGACCCACAAGTGTGGTTGTATTTCCCGGCAATAAAGTCTATCACCTTCCAGATAGCTTTCTTCGGTTCCATTATTCATACTGTCGCCTTTGACCTCAAAGGCTATATAATTTCCAAGCCCTTCTCTATCTACTATGAAAGGGATTTTAGGTAGTTGTTCCATGTAAGTTATGTCTGTGTATCCATCTAAATACCCCGCATAAGCATATTGATTGACTAATGGTATATAAACTACGTCTTGCTGAATGGGGGTAGCTTCATTATAAATAGGTTTATGAGATGGGGTATCGGTAAGCATACTACCTTCCCCAGTGAGTAGCCAATTTGCATTTATTTCCGGAAAAGCAGTAAGTATTTTATTGAGTACATTCTTACCAGCTCCACGAGAAACCCAATTACTTACTGTTTGTGGTCTTTCTCCTAATTTTCTGGCAAAATCAGCTTTTGACTCACAAAAACGAGTGATAATATCTGAAATTCTTTCTCCTTCTGCGCTCATAAATATTATTGTGTATATTGTATACACGAATATGTTTTAATAAAAGTTAATATAGAAACATTGTTGTGTATATGTGTTGGAATATACACAGAGATGTGTATCTTTGCAACAACCAATAACAAACAACAGCAAAGATGCGAAGTTTGAGTGAGATAACCAAATAATTGATATACCTAAAAAGAAGTAAATGATAGTTATGAAAGCAAGAGATTACAGATTAGTAGTAGATGGCAAATATAACAGACGTGCCATTATGCAAAGAGCTTGGGCTTACATGAAGAAGAACAAGGCTTTCAAGTGGTATTCTTTTGCTAAGGCTTTGAAAGATGCTTGGGTTGATGCTGGCTTAAAAATGGATGAATACAAGGCGCAGGTAAGCCCGGTTTATACTGACTATCCGAAGCATGCCAACAATTTTAGACAAGCTTTGATTGATTTGAATCCTTCATTGAAATGCTACGATAGTAGCTGGAGATAATTCCTGTTAGGTAGACCTATGTAAGAAGCGAGCAAAACGCTTTCAGGGAACATGTGATAAGCTCTTTGACTTTTTGAAGAAACAAATACGAAACAAGGATTATCCATAGCAGAAATGCGGAGACTGGATAAACGGCTTGAAGTAGTCTTATTATATAAAATACACCGTTTTACGGTGGGCATTATACGGTTGTATGGTGTTTTATGGAAATGTTTAGTCCGAAAAATCGTCTTCATCAGTAAGAAAACGGGGTTAGGCGTCCGTACGCTATTCATTATAAAAGCTCATAGTTATGCGCGATGCAAGTAATCGAATTACTCTATGAGCGCAATAAAATTATTATATATGGAAGAGATTTGGAAAAATATTGATGGTTTTGAAAATGAATATATGGTATCCAACTTAGGTAGAGTTAAATCTATTGATAGGAAGTCCTTTGATTGTTCAAAATATAATTTTTATAAGGGTAATGTATTGAAACCTCAAAGGAACAGAAATGGATATTTATATATATTATTAAGTAAAAATGGGCATAAATATTATAGAACTATCCATAGGTTGGTTGCTAACGCTTTTATAAGAAACCCATTAAACAAAAGAGAAGTAGACCACATAGATACTGATAAGAGTAACAATGTAGTTTCTAATTTAAAATGGGCAACTCGGAAGGAAAATGTAAATAATCAAATAACTAAAATAAAAGCAATTGAAGCTAGGAAAAAGAATAAAACAAAAAATAGAAAATATCGTCCAATAATAAGGTTATCTATTGATTTAAACTCGCGCACAGAATATAATTGTATAGCTGATGCTTGCGATGAAAACAATTATGATTGCAGCACCATTAGAAAGTGTTGCAAAGGTTTGAGAAAAACTGCTTATGGATTTATCTGGAAATACATATAGTATGTAAGCGACCATACCACGCTTATCAACATATCCCGTGGCTTACCTATCCTTAGTGTAAGTAGTAAGGCAATCACCGGAACGCCCACGGGAACACTTGATGTTTGAATAATAATTTTAGGTTTTTAGCCGTCCGGTTTGTGAAAATAGGTCGGACTATTTTTTAGTATATCAATTAAAACAATATAAATCATGGGAAAAGAGAAAAAAATAAAAGGTTATAAAGGTTTCAATCCTGATTTAACATGCCGCGGCTTCCAATATGAAGTAGGTAAGGAATACGAAGAGAAAAATGCAAAATCCTGCAATTCAGGTTTCCATTTCTGCGAAAACCCTTTTGATGTCTTTGGATACTATGCTCCATGCGGTGAAAATGGAATGAACCGTTTCTGCGAGGTAGAAGGTAGTGGAGAATTTGATACGTCTGAATCAGACAAGATTGCTTGTACCAAAATAAGAATCGGGGCTGAAATAGGACTAAAAGGTATAATTGATGCGGGTGTTAAATTTATAATGGAAAAAGTAAAATGGGAAGATTGTAAAGAATCTAACACCGGAGACCAGTCAGCAGCTACCAACACCGGAGACCAGTCATCAGCTACCAACACCGGAGACCAGTCATCAGCTACCAACACCGGAAACTACTCAGCAGCTACCAACACCGGAGACTACTCAGCAGCTACCAACACCGGAGACAAGTCAGCAGCTACCAACACCGGATACCAGTCAGCAGCTACCAACACCGGAGACCAGTCAGCAGCTACCAACACCGGATACCGGTCAGCAGCTACC
>JABLTO010183497.1_pt1 | contig 17632 bp, 21 predicted proteins | sample 7160091 | NCBI WGS metagenome assembly JABLTO01 (sample SAMN14651225, study PRJNA627086) | human gut metagenome | isolation source: feces | host: Homo sapiens
AGCCACACCTTCCTACGGGGGGAATATGGAGAAAGCGGAGAGTTAGGGATTTGAACCCTAGGTGGGGTATAAGCCCACACACGATTTCCAGTCGTGCGCCTTAGACCACTCAGCCAACTCTCCAAGTGTCCGCTATCAAGCGGCGAGATTTATAATAGCACAACTCCCTCTGCCTGTCAACCCCTGAAATGGAAAAATAAATAATAATTTGCAGAACTGCGAGATGACATGTTCAGCCGACTGTTTGCATAGGGTGAGAAGGCAAGCGGGAGGTGGGGGCGTGCGGCGGAAAAATGTGGTTTGCCGATTTGCGGGCGTGCTGCTGATGGCACTGTTGCTATGCGCCCCGCAACATTCGGACACAGCAAGTGCAGGCGGTGCTGCTGACTTTCTGATTTGGATTGATGTGCATCAGAAGGTGCTGACGCTGTATCAAGGGAGAAAGATCGTTCAGCAATGGCCTGTGGCTACGGGAACTGCAGATACGCCTACACCTTTGGGCGTGTTCCGTATAAACAGCCGCTTTGCGGGAGAGATGAGTGGCTTTGGCACCTGCTTTCTAGGACTTAACGTGCCATGGGGACAGTATGGCATCCATGGCACCAATCGGCCGAACAGTATCGGGAATAACGCTTCCCATGGGTGCATCCGTATGTATGTGGCGGACGCGGAGAAGCTTTATCAACTGGTGCCCAACTGGACAAGAGTTGTGATCGAGGGAGGGCCATACGGCTTACTGGATGTGTCGCTGCGGCCCCTGCAAAGCGGCGATTGCGGCAGTCATGTGTTGGCGGTGCAGCAGCGTTTGAAAGCATTGGGCTATTACGGCGGATGGCCGGACGGCATCTATGGCCGGGGAACCATGGCGGCTGTGCGCAAGGCGCGGAAAGCGCTGGGGCTGGCAGAGGGAGATCAAGTCGATTGGGCCTTTTATCAGGCTATTGGATTAACGCTGTTTGAGTAAAGGTGGTGTGTGCATGAACTGGGAAGAGACGAAGGCTTTTCTGACGCCTTGCTTTCCTGAAGAAGTGCAGTCTGAACTGGAGCTGCTGTATCCGGGCGAACTGCGCGAGATTCGCGTACGGGTCGATCGTCCTGCTGTGCTGGTGACGGCTGCACGTAAAGCTGCGCTGCAATGGCGACCGACTGCCTCCGAGGTAGAACAGTTGGCGGAGACGCTTTCAGAACACAGCCTGTATGCTCGAGAGAGTGAGACGCGACAGGGATTTCTTACGCTGCGTGGAGGACATCGCTTGGGACTTTGCGGACGAGTGCTTCCGGGGGAAACAGGCACACGAAGCCTACGAAATATGACGTTCCTGTGCTTACGCATTGCGGGGCAATGGCCGAGAGCGGCGGATGTGCTGATGCCATGGGCGAGACAGCAGGGACAGGCTCATTCGATGTTGCTGATCGGACTGCCGGGAACGGGAAAGACGACACTCTTGCGAGATCTGGCACGACAGCTGGCCAGCGGTAAACAGGCGGTCAGCGTAAGTATTGCGGATGAACGCAGCGAGCTGGCGGCCTGCGTGGACGGTGTGCCGCAGCTGGATGTGGGCGAACAAACGGATGTGCTGGATCATTGCCCAAAGGCAGAGGCTATGGCATGGCTTTTGCGGAGCATGTCTCCGCAGGTGCTTGTCACAGATGAATTAGCTGGGGAGACAGACGCGGAAGCAGTATTGGATGCAGTATATGCCGGGGTGCCGGTACTGGCCAGCGTACATGGACGTGGATTGCATGAGGTGGCGCAGCGTCCAGCATTAGCTGCACTGATGGCGAGGCGTATATTTGATTTTTATGCGGTGCTTGACCCGGAAGGCAGCGGTCAGGTCGCAGCGCTCTATGACCGCTCGGGCGGCGCGTTGTCGCTGGGATGAAGCTGCGTGTAGGAATGGCGCTGATTGCCGGTGTGGGTTGCGGTTTGCTGGGAATGCGTCGGGCCGCACTAGGAATGCGTCGGGAACAGGAATTGCGGGCGTGGCTTGAGACACTGCAAAAGCTGCAGCTGTTGTTGCAAGAAATCTATATGCCTTTGCCGGAGGTATTCAGGAAATCGGCTTGTGCAGGTTCTCCACAGATGGTGTTGATGGCTATTGCGGAGCATATGGTGCAATATCCGCGGGAAACAGCGGCAGATGCGTTCGATACTTTGCAGAACAGCGGTATGAATTGGATGACGGAGGGAGAACGGGAACGAATCAGTCGAATGTTTGCCGGCGTGGAGCACGGCTCGCTGGTTCTGCGTTGTCAGGCGGTGGCGCAAACAGAGGAATGGTTACAAAGGGCGTTGCACCAGGCGGAAGAAAAAAGGCGGCGGGATGGACGGCTTGCGGTCACGCTGGGATGGACGGCGGGCATTGGTTTGACGCTATTCCTGCTGTAATACGGGAAGGAGTGTGCGGGGCGTGCAGATTGACCTATTGTTCAAGATTGCGGGCGTGGGCGTGCTGGTTACGGTCATCGCCTCGGTGCTGACGCGCACGGGGCGGGAGGAAATGGCTATGCTGACGACTGTAGCGGGGCTCGTGATCGTGCTGTTGATGGTGGTGGACATGATTGCTGGAATGTTGAATCAGGTGAAGAGTATTTTTCAATTATTCTGACGATGGAGGAGCCCATGGAGATGATACGTGTGGCGGGCTTTGCCATTGCGGCGGCGTTTGCCGCGGCGGCGGTGCGGCAGATGCGTCCTGAAGCGGGAATGGCGATCGCATTGGCGGCGGGCGTGATGCTGCTGGCAGCAGCGTTGAGCCGAGTGTCGGGGCTTGCACAGGCGTTGGACAACCTGTGCCGTCAGGCACAGTTGAAGACAGCTTATGTTCGTACCATTTTGAAGGTAATGGGTATTTGTTTCCTGACAGACTTAGCAGCTTCGGTGTGCCGGGATGTGCAGGAGGGTGGCTTGGCGGAGCGCGTGGAAACTGTAGGACGTGTGCTGGTGATGACTTTGGCGGCTCCGATGCTGATGTCGCTGTTGGAGCAGTTGCTGGAGCTGACGGCATGAAACGTTTTGCGGTGCTGATGCTGTTCAGCTTGCTTTTACTTCCGTGGACGGCTTGTGCGGAGAATATCGACAAGGGCATGGAAGCTGCGATTGATCAGTTGGAGTTGGGCGAGTTGGATCGGTTGCTGGATTCGCTGGGGGAGCCCTTTGCATCGCAGGGACTTCGGGAAACGCTGCTGAAAATAGCCCGTGGGGAATGGACACTTTCCATGGATGCGCTACTGAAGCTGGTGGGACAGCGTTTTCTGAATGTATTGACAGGCAGCTGGTGGCGTATTACGCGTTTGCTGGCTCCTGCGTTGGCAGTAGGCATTTGCAACGCGCTGGGACAGGAAAAGCATGGGGCCAAGGTAGCAGGTTATGGCTGCTTCCTGTTGGTAGCTGCATTCATGGTGCGCGATTTGATCGATCAAGCTAAGCTTGCAGCAGATACGGTTGAGCGTATGAGCGGGGGAATGCAGCATCTTTTCCCAATATTGCTGACGCTGCTGGCGGCAGTGGGGGGAAGCAATGGATCAGCTTTGTTTCAGCCTGCGGTTGTCGCGGCGGCGGGAACCATGACGACGGCAATTCATCGCGTGGTGCTGCCGCTGGCCACCTCGTCGGCATTGGTTTCTATGGTCGATCATCTGGGGGAAGAAAATCGCTTCTCGCGTCTGGCTTCGCTGCTGCATACGGCGGCAACGTGGACGCTGGGCATCTGCTTTACGGTGTTCCTTGGGGTGATCGTGACGCAGGGACTTGGCGCTTCAGCATTGGATGGCGTGACCATCCGCACCGCTAAATATGCGCTGGATAATTTCATCCCTGTGGTTGGCGGGCTGTTTGCAGATACGGTGGATACGCTGGTGGGTGGCAGCTTGCTAATCCAAAATGCGTTGGGCACGACAGGATTGCTGCTGATTTTGGGTATCTGTCTAATGCCGCTGATGCAGACGCTCGGAACCGTCGTGTTGTACCGAGGCACGGCAGCGGTTTTGCAGCCGGTCGCGGAGGGACGTATATTGAAGTGCATGGAAAGCTATGCGGAGGCGCTGATGCTGCTTTTCATTGTGGAGCTGTGCGCGGCTGCTATGTATGTGCTGCTGATTGCTCAGATTCTGGCCATGACGAACCTGACGGTGCTGCTGCGATAGGAGAATAGGATGGACTGGAAAACGCTTCTGCGTTCTTTTACAGGGCTGGCTTTATGCTGGGCGGCGGCTGAAAAGCTTTTGCGGGAAGACAGCCGCTTAGCCAAGGCGGCAAGAATGGTTTTCAGCCTGTTGTCGCTATCGCTGTGGTTGAGCGGACTGCGCGGGCTGGCACAGACAACCGCGCTTCCCCAACCAATGGAGATTGAAACGCTATTTACTTCCCAGTCTGTAGGGAAAACGCAGACAGCGGAAACGGCGTATGCAGCACATGCGGAATGGTTAGCGCAGGGTGCGCTGCTGCAAGCAGAATGCAGCGGAACCGTTCACATAACGCTGGATGCGCAAAACAAGCCGGAGAAAGCGGAAATAGTCCTGACAGGTGGTGACAGCGATGCAGCGAAGCGAGCAATTTCGGCCTTGCTGGATATTCCTGCGGAGGCGGTGGTTGTAGAATGAAAGAGGCTCTTGATAAGCTGCGCGAGATGTGGGAAAAGCTGCGTCGAGACAGCGGCCTGCTGCTGGTGATTGCGCTGGCGACGGGTGCATGTCTTCTGCTTCCGCAAGGAGGAACAGACACGGCTGGAGTGGCCAGCACCGAAGAAGTGCGGCTGGCACAGGTGCTTTCGTCCATGGCTGGAGCGGGCAAGGTAGAAATCGCGGTTCGCTGGGCGGAGGAAGCGGCAACCGCCGTGCAGCAGGGCAGTAAAACACCAGTGGGAGCGATTGTCGTGGCGCAGGGAGCAGAGGACGTTGGGGTAAGACTGAAGCTGATCCGCGCGGTGACAACGCTGCTGCAATTAGAGCCGGGTGCGGTGGAGGTATTCGCCATGGAACAGGAGGGCGTGCAATGAAGGCTTGGCTGAAGAAAAATAAAATTTCGTTGTTGATTTTGGCGCTGCTGACGGGAATCGCTGTGGCATCAGCTGCTTTCTTTCCAAGCACGAGGACAGCGAGCATCGGTCTTCCGACGGCCGCGGGGACAGAAACAACGCAAGACGCATTGAAGAGCTACCGTGCGCGGCGCGACTTGGAACGCAAAAATGATCGCGCCTCTTTGGAAAAACTGTTGGCTCGAACAGACATAGATACGCAGACGTTGGACGATGCGGCGAAGGCGCTGGCAAGGCTGGTGCAATGGAATGAGGAGGAGCTGGCGCTGGAGGGGGCGCTCACAAAGAGCCGCTTGTCGCCGTGCGTTGCCGTTCGAAGTGAGGGCATGGTAACGGTTGTTACGGAAAAGGAGGGCCTCAGTGAAGGAGAGAGCGCGTTGCTGCTGACGTTGTGCGAGACGCATTGCGGCGTTGCTCCAGCAGGAGTGAAGGTGCTGTGCGCTGAAAAAAGCGATACATGACTGTTTCAAAAAGGCTCGGTGTGGATATACTTGAAGCGAAAGGAAAACCGAGCAAAACAACCGGCTTTTCTTTTGGCGGCATCTATGGTATGATACCTTCTGAGGTGATCTTACGATGGAACGTATGGGTGAGGTCGTTGCGGTTCAGGGTGACCTGCTGGTCGTGCAGTTTTGCAGACCCACCGATTGTGAAAAATGCCATGGATGCATGGGCGGAGAAGTCCAGCGTCAGTTAATGGTTCGGGGAAAGGCGGAGATCGGCGACACCGCAGTTGTGGAGATGCCCACGCAGAAGGTACTGAAGGCCTCTGCACTGGCGTATGCTTTCCCGCTGCTGGGCATGATGGCAGGTCTCTTTTTGGGGGCAACCTTTTTCCCACAGGCGCAGGATGCCGCGTCCATCATCGGCGGCGTGGTCGGCATGGGAGTCCCGCTGGCTATTGTGGCTGTAACGGAGCGCAAGCGTCGTGCGGATACGTCATGGCAACCTACATTATTGCAGGTAATCCCAAAGGAAGAAAAAGCAGTTGAAGCAAAATAAGGAGGAAATATTCCAATGAGCGCTGTAACGGAACTGATGACGGAGGCGTTTGATACAACCGTTTTGAAGGCGGAAAAGCCTGTGCTGGTGGATTTCTGGGCGACTTGGTGCGGGCCGTGCCGGATGCTGGCTCCTGTGGTGGAGGGCCTGAACGAGCAGTATGCAGGCAAGGTGGAGTTCTTTAAGGTAGACGTGGACAAGTGCCCTGATTTGGCCATGCGCTATGGCATCATGAGCATTCCCACGCTGATGCTGTTCAAGAACGGCGAAGTGCTGGACAAGAAGATCGGTGTGCAGCCCGAGGGCGAGCTGAAGGCCATGCTGGACAAGTCCCTGTAAGCAGTCAATAAATTACAGATCACGGCGAGGAAGCGGAGGGAGACCTGCTTCCCGCCATTCTTTTTGTGCAGGTAAACAGAGAAATATCGTCGCTTTCATGCAGGCTGCACCAAAAGACATTAGAAGGTTATTAAAAAACAACGATGAGAAAATTCTGGTATTTTTTGAAAAGCTGTGCTATAATATATTGACATTGTATCGTCGAGGACTGTATGCTTAGAGACAACGACATGCGGTCTTCTTATAAAAGTCTTTCTGGACGCGGCGGCTTGGCCTAACAGGCGGTTGCTGTGGCTCGAGGAGCTTTTTGCAGACGGCGTGCTTCGGTGCTTATGCTGACGCGCCTTTTGCGGAATATCCAATGGATTGGCTTTTTGCGCCGGGAGCGGACGCATCTCGACGCTGGTGCGATAGTAAAATTTTTATTTTTCCTGACCTTTTGAAAGGAGGTTCCCTGTGAGACAGACAAATGCCCCTGTAAGCAAGCTGCGTATCGTCTCTCTGGGCGGCGTGGACGAGATTGGCAAGAACATGACCGTCTTTGAATACGAGGACGATATTGTGGTGGTGGACTGCGGGTCCATTTTCCCCAAAGAGGATATGCTGGGCATCGACTTGGTCATCCCTGACGTATCCTATTTGGTCGCTAAGAAAAAGAATGTGCGGGCTTATTTGCTGACGCACGGCCATGAGGATCACATTGGCGCAACGCCTTACATTTTGAAGCAGGTTCCCGCGCCTCTTTACGGCACGAAGCTGACGCTGGCGCTGGTGGACTTGAAGCTGAAGGAATACCGCGTTCCCGGAATTCCGATGCAGGTGGTTTCGCCGCGGGACGAGGTGCGCATCGGCAAATATTTCACGGCGAAGTTCATTCATGTGAGCCACTCCATTGCGGGCGCGTGTGCCATTGCGCTGACCTGCCCGGCGGGCACGGTGGTGGTTTCCGGCGACTTCAAAGTGGACTATACGCCCGTGGATGGGCATGTGACCGATCTGGCTTCCTTCGCGGAGCTGGGCGAACGCGGCGTGCTGGCGCTGCTGTGTGAATCCACCAATGTGGAGCGTGCGGGTCACACCATCAGCGAAAAGAAGATCGGCGTAACCTTTGACAATCAGTTCCGTGAGGCGAAGGGGCGCGTAATCGTGGCCATGTTCGCCAGCAACATTCACCGTATGCAGATGGTCATTGACTGTGCCATGCGCTATGGGCGGCGGGTGTGCTTCATCGGTCGAAGCATGGTGAACGTCAGCCGCGTAGCGATGCAGATTGGCGAACTGCATGTGCCGGAGGAGTGCATTGTCGATGTGGATAATATCGACCAGTATCCCGACAACGAGATTCTGGTAATGACGACTGGCAGTCAGGGTGAGCCCATGGCAGGTCTGACCCGTATGGCGTATTCCGAGCATCGTAAGCTGCAGATTCGTCAGAGCGATATGGTGATTATTTCCGCTACGCCTATCCCGGGCAATGAGAAGTTCATTAGCCGCGTCATTAACCAGTTGTATCGTTGCGGCGCGACCGTGGTCTACGAGGCTATGGCGGAGGTGCATACCTCCGGTCACGCACGGCAGGAAGAGCTGAAGCTGATGCACGCGCTGGTGAAGCCGCAGTATTTCATCCCTGTTCATGGTGAGTATCGTATGCTGTGGCAGCACGCTGAGCTGGCGGAGAGCATGGGCATGAGCCGCAAGAACATTGTGATCCCTGAGATGGGTCAGGTGATCGAGATGAATGACACGAGTCTGTCGCTGGGTGAACAAATTCCTACCGGCGGCGTGCTGGTGGACGGTCTTGGCATCGGCGACGTGGGCAATGTGGTGCTCCGCGACCGCAAGCATCTGTCGCAGGATGGTTTGATTATCGTGGTCATGGCCATTGACCGCGATCAAGGCGTGCTGGTCAGTGGTCCCGACATTATTAGCCGCGGCTTCATCTATGTGCGTGAGAACGAGGACGTCATCGAGAGCACCCGCGAGGTGGTACGTTCCATCCTGTTGTCCTCGGGCAAGCTGGATGGTGATGAGTGGCCCGCGCTGAAGAATCGTATCAAGGATGAACTGCACCGCTTCATCTATGAGAAGATCAAGCGCAATCCCATGATTTTGCCGATTATTGTGGAGATTTGACGCTGAAAATAGCTTGAAAGATGCGCCGGACATGTGGCATAAGCTGCGTGAACGGCGCATTCTTTTTGCAAAATCTTCCTTGACGGCACGAAATGAGGGCATCGAGGCGTTAAGATAGGTGAGTGGACGCACTTTCCGCTTGTGTTCCCATACGAAAGTGGGTATACTGATAGCGTGACCGATTTTCGGAAAGGATGAAAAGTTATGCAATACGATAAGGCTCATAGTCTGGCAAACGATATTAAGGCAAGTGAGGAATGGCAGGAGTATCATCGTCTTAGAGAAGAAGTGATGGGGGATGAGACGACTGCTGCTTTGATTCGTGAATATAAAAAGCTGCAAATTTCCCTGCAAATGGCAGCCATGTCCGGTCAGCAGGGGGATTCGGAGGATATGCAGCGCTTCTCGGGGATCACGACGCTGCTGTTCGGCAAGCCGGAGGTGTCGGCTTATCTGCTCAGCGAAATGCGGATGCAGCAGACCATGGCGGACATTTTCAAAATTTTGACAGACGCGGCGGATATTGATTTGGGTCTGCCCAAGATGGAGTAAGCAGCGGGAGGCGCGAGAGGCTTGAAGCGTAGCAGAAAGACGAAACGAAACTATACCTATCGCACCATGCGCGATGAGCGGGAATACGGCCTGTATTGGTACAGCGGGCTGTGGAATATCCTGCGGCCTATCCTGATTGCCTGTGCGACGCTGGTGGTAGTGATTGGCCTTATTTATACGGGCTGGACGAAAATCTATGACGGCTTTTTGTCCCCCATGGAGCCGGGCAGCACCGAAGAGGTGGGCTTTACCGTAGAGAACGGTCAGAGCCTGACAAAAGTCTCTAACAATCTGGAGGCGGCGGGACTCATCCACAATCGTTCGGTGTTCAAGTATTACTGCGATTTTGCAGGCATGGGTCAGAAGATTCAGGCGGGCTCCTATAAGTTGACCCGCAGCATGACCATGTCGGAGATTGCGGATCAGCTGACCACGGGCGATGGCAATCCCATCGTGCGGAATATTACGCTGATCCCTGGATGGACGGTCGAGGATTTTGCTGAGAAACTGGCGAGCGACGGCGTGATTGCTGATAAGGATGCTTTCCTTGAGCTTTGCAAAACCGGCGACGCCTTCACGGATTATTACTATATCGCGGATGTAAAGGCTACGGCGAACGCTTCGAAGCGCCGGTATATTCTTGAAGGCTACCTTGCGCCGAATACTTACGAGGTCTACATGACGGCGACGGACGAGGAGATTCTGCGCAAGCTGCTGTCGCAGACCGAGGCGGTCTTCCCGGCAGATTATCAAACCCGTGCCACAGAGCTGGGTATGACGATGGATGAGGTCGTTACGCTGGCGTCGCTGATTGAGAAGGAAGCCAAGGCGGCAGACTTTACCAAGGTTTCCGCGGTGTTCCATAACCGGCTCAAGCAGAATATCAAGCTGGGCAGCGATGTGACGATTCATTATATCACCGGCGTACGAAAGATGAATCTGACTAACAGCGATCTGCAAATCGATTCGCCCTACAACACTTATAAGTATGCGGGGCTGCCGGTGGGCCCGATCTGTAATCCCTCGGCGGAGGCGATTACGGCGGCGCTGTATCCGGATGAAACCTACGTGGCGGAGAATTATTTGTACTTCTGCTCCAAAGATCCGGAGAGCGGTGAACTGTATTTCTCCAAGACACAGGCAGAGCACGATCAAGCGGTAGCTATTTATGCGCCGTTGTGGCAAGCCTATGATGAATCCAGGGGGATCGAATAAGTGAAGCAAATGCAGAAGATGCCGGAGCTGCTTGCACCTGCGGGCGGGATGGAGCAGCTCCGGGCGGCGCTGCGCTTTGGTGCGGATGCGGTTTATGGCGGCATGAAGCATTATGGCTTGCGTGCCTTTGCGGGGAATTTCGGCCCGGAGGAGCTTCGGGAGGCCGTGGTGCTCTGTCATCAAATGGGCCGGAAATTTTATGTCACTATGAATATTTTTCCCTTTGACGATCAGCTCCCGGGTTTTATAGAGGCGGCGCGAGATGCGGTGAAGGCCGGGGTGGACGCGGCTATTGTCAGCGACTTGGGCGCAATCTGTGTGCTGCGTGAGCAGGTGCCGGAGCTGCCGCTGCATGTAAGTACACAGGCTAGCACCGTGAATGCACCTGCGGTGCGGCAGTATCAGGCGATGGGCTGTGAGCGCGTGATTCTGGCCCGAGAAATGAGTCTGGCGCGTATTGCGGCGCTGCATCGGGAGGTCGGAGACAGCATTCAACTGGAAACCTTTGTGCATGGTGCGTCCTGCGTGGCGTGGTCGGGAAGATGTCTGCTCAGTGCGGCGCTGACAGGACGCAGCGGTAATCAGGGAACCTGTGCGCAACCCTGCCGCTGGGAATACGCGGTCATGGAGAAAAAGCGTCCCGGCGAGTATTTGCCTGTAAGCGAGGATTTGAACGGCACCTATATTTTTTCGGCAAAGGATTTGAACCTAATGCCGCTTCTGCCGGAGCTGGTACAGGCGGGCGTGGCAAGCCTGAAGATCGAGGGCCGCATGAAAACGGAATACTATGTGGCGACGGTCGTGGCGACCTATCGTCGAGCGCTGGATTTATTGGCGCGTGACGAGCAAGCCTTTCGGATGGCGCTTCCGCAATTCTTGCAGGAGCTTGAATGCGCTAGCCACCGGGATAGCGATATGGGCTTTCTGCTGGGCAATCCGAAGCATCCCGGCGGTGCGGAAGGCTTTCACCAATCCGCTGAATATGTGGCTCGGGTTATGACAGCCTCGGATGCGGAGGGCATTGCCCGAGTGCAGCTGAAGAACCGTTTCTACGCGGGGGATGTATGGACGATTTTGCAGCCGGACGGGGTACATACGATGACCGCACCGCGCTTTAAGATCGTGGAAACGGGGGAAGAGCTGGACACCTATGGTGTGGCAGGAACGCTGCTGGAGCTGCGCTTTCCGTTTTCTGTAGCACCCGGCGATCTGATCCGCGGCGCTGTGCGGAATCATCGAGCTTGATCTGTGGAAAACGTCAAAACTTGCAAAACGAACATAAACATGCTATAATTGATAAAACGTAAACGCATTTTGTTCTAATGCGCAGATGGGGGAAGAGTTATGGCAGGCTATGTTTCGGATGCGGTTATTCGTCGGCTCCCAGGCTATTATCGACACTTGCGGGAGCTTGAGGCTCAGGATGTAAAGCATATCTCCTCCCAGCAGTTGGGAGAGCGTATGCAGCTGACCCCCTCCCAGATTCGTCAGGACATCAACTGCTTCGGCGGCTTTGGTCGGCAGGGATATGGTTATACGGTGACGGAACTGAAGGAGCATATCGGTAAAATCCTGGGGCTGGATCGGCAGCACCGTATGATTGTTGTGGGCGCGGGCAACATGGGCTGCGCTGTGGCGCAGTATCGGTCTTTTACCCGCGAGGGCTTTGAGGTTGAAGCTATGTTTGATGTGGATCCTGCGAAGGTTGGCTCTCGGTTGGGGAATATCCCGATTTTCCCCATGGATGATTTGGAGAATTATTTGCAGGATCACCGCATTGACGTGGCGGTGCTGACACTTCCCGTGGCTATGGCGCAGAAGACGCTGGATCGCGTAGCGGCCTGTGGCGTAAAGGCTGTTTGGAATTTCGCTCCTACGGATTTGCAGCACCCGGCAGAGATGATCGTAGTGAACGTTCACTTGAGCGACAGTCTGCAAATTCTCTCCTATAAAATGGCGCATATGGAAGATGCGTGAGTGAGCATGAAAATACGCTGCTGATGCGTTTTCTTTGTGTATAACGGAAGGAGCTGGAGGAACGCACATGCAGAATTATCCCCAGAAGGATACTTCAGAAACAAAAGCAGCGCAGGGCAGCGGCTACGTCCGCCGCCCGCGTGTTGTTTATGCTCAAAACCACACGCAGGATACCTCATGGCAGAATCCCGGTAAGCCGCCGTTGGGACGCAGCGAGCAGCTTCAGCCGCCGCTCATGCGGGAACAGCCCAACGGGGATGACCGTGAAGAGCACACATCAAAAAATGATCGTAAGCGGCCGAGAAAGAAACGGAAGCATCGCGTGCTGTATATGGCTGTCATCCTGCTGTGCTTGCTGGGTCTGGGTGCGCTGGTACTCTTTGTTGCGCCGCAGCTATGGGGCGTGACATGGAGTGAGATGCCTAATTACGCGTTTATGAACGGCTCTATTATTTCCTTGAGCCCGAAGACCTACAGCGATTATAAAGCCTATCGTCAATACATGGCTGAAGACACGATTTATCCCGGTGTGTATGTGGATGATATACATGTGGGCGGTATGTCGGTGCAGGAAGCCAAGGCTGAGCTGGAAGCGGCGCATACGGATACGGCAGGCATTTTCAGCATAACCGTGAATGTAGGCAATAAGAGCTGGGTCATTGACTCAAGCCGTGTTCCGTTGATGCGTAATTATGACGAAATATTGGCCAAGGCTTATGCGCTGGGCAGAACGAATACGGCGAACATTCGTGGCACGGGCGTTACACCTTTTCAGGAGCGTCTGAATGCTGCGCTGAACCTTCGCAGTCAGCCGGTCAGTCTTTATACGGAAATGACCTATGACAAAGAGACGGTTCGAGCGTTGACGGACAGCATCGTCGCGTATGTGAACCGTGATCCGATCGACGCGCAGGTGACGACGTTCAATTTTGATACGAAGACCTTTACTTTCAGCGACGATGAACCTGGCGTATACTTGGATGGGGACGAGGTTTACAATAAGGTTGTTGCTGCGTTGGACGGCGGAGACAGTTTTGCTACGCTGACGATTGAGCCGGAAATTTTGTTGGCTGATACGACAAAAGCAGAGCTGATGAACTCCTTTAAGATGGTCTCATCTTATACTACGACCACGACGAAGAATAGTAATCGCAACACGAATATTGAACTATCGGCAAGTGCCATCAATGGTACGACGGTTATGCCGGGAGAAACCTTCTCCTTTAACGATACCACAGGCAAGCGGACGGTTGAGAAGGGATATAAGGAGGCTGTTGCCATTTCCGGAGGTCAGAACGTGCCGGATGTGGGCGGCGGCGTGTGCCAGACTTCTTCTACATTGTTCAATGCCGTTGCGCGGGCGAATTTGGAGATTGTGTATCGTTCGCCCCACGCGTGGCCCAGCAGCTATGTGGAAAAGGGAATGGACGCAACAGTCAACTGGCCGAATTTGGATTTCAAGTTCCGCAATAATACGGATTATCCCGTTTTCATTGTGTCCTACTATGCAAAACAGAAGGTTACGGTGGAAATTTATGGTGTGGGCCTTCAGGATGGCATGACGATTGATTTGCAAAGCGTTGTGACGAAGACAATTCCCGCGCCGGAGGGTACGAAGTATGTGCAGAATACCAACCTTCCAGCGGGCACGCAGAAGGATACCGTCAAGGCGCGTACCGGCTATGTGGTGGAAACTTATCAAGTATGGTATAAGAACGGCGTAGAGGTTAGCCGAAACCTGCTGTGTACCTCGACCTACAAGGCTTACCAGAAGACAGTCGAATATAATTAAGGGCACTGCTGCATAATGCAAATCAGTGGTAAAAGTGCGATAATAGAGCCATGAACAAGTAAATGAGTCTGTCAACCCTGAGCGATGAACTGTCACAGGTGCGGACAAGGAAACAGGAATTTTTAGCAGAGATCGCCCGCTGTATGACGGACTATCAGGCTATTCATGGCAAGACATTTTATTTGATCGTCTCTGCCGCAGATCCTCAGCGTAGTGCTGCGGATAAAGTTCTTACGGATTTCCGCAGATTCCTGCGCTGTCTGCCGGGTACAAAGGAAGCTGCTGTCATCCTCGGCACGGGAACATGGGATAAAGACGTCGTATATCGTCATCCTGCGATGCCAGAGGCCTAAGAAATGGAAAGAAGCTTATAATCATGGAAGTATTAAGATGAGCTTCAGCTTTGGCTGTATGCAGACTCCGATGAATGGCACGGGGCGATCAGGAAGAAACGCAGCGCATGGTAGACGCTTTTCTGGATATAGGCTTCAATTACTTCGACACGGCTTATGGCTAAAGCGAGCTGACGCTGAAGAACTGTCTGACCAGCCGTTATCCCTGCGACCGCTACATTCTGATGGACAAGCTGATCGGCAACTTCTCCAGAACCGAATCAGATATTCGCCCTTTCTTCGAGAGCCAGTTGGACACATGCGGCGTGGACTATTTTGATTTCTATCTCATGCGCACGCAGAGAGCGGACAATTACGGTCATTTTAAAGAATGCCGTACCAAAGAAACAGCCTTTGCGTTGAAGGCCGAGAGCAAAATTCGCCATCTCGGTATTTCCTTTCATGGTCGTACCGAAGTGCTAGAGCAGATTTTGACGGATTACCCTGAGCTCGAGGTCGTACAGGATCAATTCAACCATGTGGACTGTGACGATCCTGCTGCCGAAAGCCGCAAGTGCTATGACGTTTGCGTAAAGCGCAATAAGCCTGTAACCGTCATAGAACCCATCAAGGAAGGTAATCTGATTCATTTGCCCGACACGATGCAAAAGCCGTGTTGGGCAAACTGCACAGCGGCAGTCCTGTCAGATATGTGCTGCAATTTGCGGCAGGTTTTACGGGCATGATGATGGTGCCCGGCATGAGTGACCTTGTGCAGATACAGGATAATATTTCCTTCATGAAGTACTTCAAGTCGCTGAACGAAAAGAAGCTTTCCGCCGTTAATCACGTTCGGGGAATCTTCAAGAGCAAGAGCCTTTTCTGTTTTTGTGCGCTGTCGGAAGCGCGACTGCTTCCGGCGTTTTTTCTTTAATAGGCCGATGCTTATACATCAAAATGCCCGATACCCCGCAGCTCATGGCACGCACCGAAGGCGTAGGATAAATCACAAACGTCAACATAGCAAGCAACGCCGATGTAATCAAAATCAGCTCCCGATGTTCCTTGATAAACGGCAGACAGATCAGCAAAAGCGCCGCCCACAGAACCGCCAACAAAATCTCCGGCATCAATCCAATAAACACACCGAAGGAGGTTGCAATGGCCTTGCCGCCCTTGCCGGGAATCAACAGCGGCCAAGCGTGCCCCACGACAGGCGCTAGCACGATCGGCACCAGCGCCCAGTCCGCAATGTCGCTTACATGGAGCGCCAGCGTAACCGGTACCGTACCCTTCAATATATCCAGCACAGCGCAGAGAATTCCCATGGGTAGACCACAAGCCAGCGTAGCATTTGCCGCACCGGGATTATGGTCAGCGCCGTAATCCCGAACATCCACGCCCTTCAGCAGCTTCGGCACCCAATACGCATACATGATGTTGCCTGATAGATACCCAAGGCATACATACAGAACCACCTTCATCGGCAGCGACAGCATAGTCCCTCCGTTTTTTCTTTATTCCTGCATCCGCATTTTCGTCTTCTCAATCAGGTAATCCGCAAAATGACCGCTGCATTCCGGGTCAATCTCCCGGTGCTGAATATCGATCATGCGCTGACGCGCCTCCGCGTTTAGCAGCAACTGCATGGTCTTTTCCGGCAGTTCGTCCAAATGACGGGCATAGAGCGCCAGACCCGTCCGCTCAAAGAACTCTGCATTCGCCGTCTCACAGCCAAGAATGGGATGCACAATGACCATGGGCGTGCCAATGGTCATGGCCTCCGTCGTGGTCAGGCCGCCGGATTTCGTTAGCAGCACGTCCGCCGAAGCCATCAGGTTATACAATGGCGATACCCGTCCCAGAATTTGAACGCGTGCATCTCCGCCGAACTGCTCCTCCGCCTGCTTACGCGCCTCTTCATTGGATCCGCAGACAACCGTAAGTCGAGCGTTGCTCGGAAGTGTCGGCAAAAGCTTCGCCACCGTTACCGGCAAATTACCCGCGCCCATGGAACCGCCCACCAGCAGCACATGCGGCGTATCTGGCGACAGACCAACCTTTTCTTTTGCCGCAGCACGATCCGTACATGGCTTGCACGCAGGACTGACAGGAATCCCGAAAGGCAGCAGTATTCCCTCTGGAAGCCCCTTTTCGCGGCACTCATTCAGCATAGCCTTGTTGCTCACGCAGAGCACATCCGGCTTAATATCCTCCATGAAGGGGCTGAAGGTGTAGTCCGTCATAACCATGGCAAAGAAGCCTTTATACTGACCATGCTTGCGCAGATGCGTCACCGACATGCCGCCAAACATATGCGTGCAGATGATCATATCGGGAGCAAATTCTGTAATCGTCTTTTCCATGCGAAACGCATAGGCGCTGTTGACAAGATAAATCGGCGACTTCATGCGCGGCGTGCTGATGACCTCGCCCAAGCGATAGACTCGCCCGAAGCTGTCCGGAAAATGCTGCACCCACTTCACGTAGCTTCCCGATACCGCACGGCTAAACCATGCGCCGCCAAACGCTACGCAGTCCATCACTCTGGTCTCAACGCCACGCGTAGAGAGCGCCTGTTCCATAGCATGGGCAGCCGCGTCATGACCGCCGCCCGTATGCGTTGTGAAAATAAGTGCCCGCATGATGCAACCCTCCGAAAATAACGACTGAATGCTTCCGCCGTTGTCATAGATAGAGGGCAAAAGTGGACGGAAGTCTGTTCTCCCGTCCACTTTTGCCCGCAAAAATTACTGCGTAATCGTCATGGTCTTGCGCATCTGGCCATAGACCTGATCCACATACGTATCCCGATACCCCAGCGGATAGGTTACATGCACGCTGTACAGCACCTTGTCAATGCAGGTCACATGCACGCGTCCGGCAACCTCTACGCCGTCGTTCGTCACGGCTGTATAGTTAGCATACACACCCGCCTTTGACAGCAGCGTGCGCTCCGCCGTGCGGGATTCGCTGAAGGAGCTGAATCCGCCCGAACCGATCGTTTCCAGCATCTGCTTGACTTCCTTAGCCAAGTCGCTGGAATTGTACTGGCTGTTCACCGACGCTGTATGCACCGTGATAGACGCCTGATAGCCCGGAATCGCCTCATAATCCGGCTGTGTAAGAATATACGTGTCCGTCGAGGTATCATCTACCGTCCAGCCCACGGGCGCGTCAAAGCTCAGATGCAGCTTCGTCGCGCTGTATGTCTGAAAGGAGAAAGAAATTGCCGGCAGCGGCGTAGGCGTAGG
>JABLTO010211188.1_pt1 | contig 17620 bp, 14 predicted proteins | sample 7160091 | NCBI WGS metagenome assembly JABLTO01 (sample SAMN14651225, study PRJNA627086) | human gut metagenome | isolation source: feces | host: Homo sapiens
CGGCGGCTCTGCCGCCGAAACCGCCGCAGGCGGTTTGCCCTGCGGGCCGTGTCCCCGGATGGCGCAGCGGCCCGGAATGGGTTTTTGCGGCGGAAATGGCAGGATTGGAAAGTTAAAGGAATGTTTACTTCCCTTTACGGTAAAAATGTGTTACAATATATCATTGGGAAACTTCCCGAAAAAATAACCCCGCCGCGCGCGGGGAGCAAGGAGCATAGACTATGAAAAAACGCGTTTTTCTCATTGTGCTGGATAGCTGCGGCTGCGGTGAAATGCCGGACAGCGCCGAATTTGGCGATGCGGGCAGCAACACCCTGCGGGCCTGCACCACTTCCTCCAAGCTGGATATCCCGACGTTGACCCAAATGGGCATTTTCAATATTGATGAGGTAGGCTGCGGCACCCCTGTGGCCGCCCCCACCGCTGCCTACTGCCGCATGGCAGAGACCAGCCGGGGAAAGGATACCACCATAGGCCATTGGGAGCTGGCAGGCGTCATTTCGCCGCAGCCGCTGCCCACCTTCCCGGAGGGCTTCCCGGCGCACTTTATCAAGGCCTTTGAGGAGAGAACCGGCCGCAAGGTGCTGTGCAATAAGCCCTATTCCGGCACCGAGGTGCTGATGGACTACGGCCGTGAGCAGAAGGAATGCGGCGGGCTGATCTGCTATACTTCCGCCGATAGTGTGTTCCAGATCGCCGCCAATGAAGCCGATGTCCCGGTGGAGGAGCTGTATCACATCTGCGAAACCGCCCGTGAAATGCTGCAGGGCCCGGAGCTGGGTGTCGGGCGGGTGATAGCCCGACCCTATGTAGGCGAGTACCCCCACTACACCCGCACCAGTAACCGCCACGATTTTTCGCTGAAGCCGCCCAAAAAGACGCTGCTGGATTATATCGAGGCGGCGGGGCTTTCGTCCATCGGTGTGGGGAAGATCTACGATATTTTTGCCGGGCAGGGCGTGACCGAAATGGTGCGCAACAAGAGCAATGCCGACGGCATGGACCACACCTTCGACTATGCCGCCAAGGACTTCGAGGGGCTGTGCTTTGTCAATCTGGTGGATTTTGATATGCTGTACGGCCACCGCAACGATGTAGACGGCTACGCCAATGCACTGACCGAATTTGACGGGCAGCTGCGCCGCCTGCTGCCGATGCTGCGCCCCGATGACCTGCTGTTCATCACCGCCGACCACGGCTGCGACCCCTCCACCCCCAGCACCGACCATTCCCGCGAGCACGTGCCGATGCTGGCCTGGGGCGAAAAGATAAAAGCCGGCGTGAACCTGGGCACCCGTCCCACCTATGCCGACCTTGCCGCCACCGTAGCCGAGTACCTTGGGGTGCAGGCGGAGATAGCGGGCGAGAGCTTCCTGAAGGACATTTTGAAATAACGGAAAAACTGTGAGGAAACCCCATGAGCGATATGATAGAAACTGCCGGCCTGCCGGAGGAAAGCAACACCCCGGCGGAGGAGCAGACCCCCAAAAAGAAAAAAGAACCGATGACCTTCAAGCGCTTTTACAAGGAATGGATCCTGCCCTTCGGGCTGGAGATCCTGGCGCTGTTTCTCATCGTGAAATTTGTGCTGTTTGTCCCCATTGTCCCCAGCGGCAGCATGGAGCCCACCATAGCGGAGCACAGTGCGCTGATTGCCCTGCGGGTGCACCACCTGGAAAAGCTGCAGCGGGGTGATATCGTCGTCTTTACCGCCCAGACCCCGGAGCTGGAGGGCACTACCCTCATCAAGCGGCTCATCGGGCTGCCGGGCGACCATGTGGAGATCGATGAAAGCGGCGCCGTGACCATAAACGGAGAGGTGCAGCCGGAGGACTATGTGGTGTACCAGTATGCCATCCCCGGTGAATATGACGTGCCGGAGGGCTGCTATCTCTTTATGGGGGATAACCGGGCCAATTCGCGGGACAGCCGCTACTGGTCCTACCCCTATGTCAGCGCCGATGCCATTCAGGGACGGGCGGTATTTACGCTGTTCCCGTTCGGTAACTTCGGCAAGCTCAATTAAGCCCTGCCCATCACTTTGCGGATCGGAGCCATACGAACATGAACAAAACCGCTGTTCACGCCATTATCATGGTGCTTACCACCATTTTAGCCAAGGTTCTCGGCTTTTGCCGGGAGCTTTCCTTGGCGTTTTCCTACGGCGCCGGCAGCGTAAGCGATGCCTATGTGGTGGCCTTCACCCTGCCGACCATTCTGTTTTCGGGGCTGGGCACCGCAATGCTTACCAGCTATATCAGCGTCTACACCGACCTGCAGCAGAACCACCCCGGTGAGGAAAAGCCGTTCCACAATCAGGTCATCACCATGTCGTTTTTGCTCTCAGTGGGATTTATCGCCGTCTTTATGGCGCTGCGGTATCCCATCGTGCGGCTGTTCGCCCTTGGCTTTGAGGGCAGCCAGCTGGACCTTGCCGTCAACCTTTCCTCGGTGATGATCGCCTCGCTGATCTTTTTAGGGGTGGGGTATATCCTGCAGGGCTACCTGCAGATGAAGGGCTGCTTTTTTACCGTGGGGATGGTCAGCGTCCCGCTGAATATCGCCGTGATCGCCACCATTCTTACCTCCGGGGAAAACTACGCCGTGCTGGGCTGGGGCGTGGTCATCGGCTACGCCGGGGAGTTCCTGCTGGTGCTGCTGGTGGCGCTGCGGCAGCAGTTCACCTACCACCCGGATGCGGCCTTCCGCAACCGCAACGTCCGGCGCTTTCTGGTGATGGTGCTGCCCATCTTCCTCGGGAAAACCATCAATTCCATCAATCTCATCATCGATAAAAGCATCGCCTCGCTGCTTTCGGAGGGCGTGGTTTCGGTGATGAATTACGGCAACCGCATCACCGGCTTTGTGACCTCGGTGTTTGTGGTTTCTATCACAACGGCGCTGTTCCCGCAGCTTTCCCGGCTTTCCGCCGCCAGCGATACCCGGCAGCTTAAAAAGACCTACCGTTCCAGCTGCGGGGTCATCGGGTTGTTTGTCATCCCCATTTCCGCCGGGATGATGATGTTCGCAAAGGAATTCGTGGAGCTTTTATTCTACCGGGGGCAGTTTACCGCCCATGACGTGCAGCGCACCGGGGAAGTGGTGTTCTTCTATGCGCTGGGCCTGCTGTTTTACAGCATAAAGGAAGTGACGATCAACGTCTACTATGCCCTGCAGGATGCCAAAACGCCGACCGTCAATTCCGCGCTTGCCATCGCCATCAATGTGGTGCTCAACCTGGCGCTGATGCGCAAAATGGAGCACAAGGGGCTGGCGCTGGCGACGGCGCTTTCCGCCCTGATCACCACGGTGATGCTGATCATCAACCTGCAGCGCAAGATGGGGCATATGGGCTACCGCCATCTTGCCGGGACCTACCTGAAAATGATAATCGCCGCCGGGGTGATGGCAGCCGCTACGCTGCCCTTCTACCACTGGTTTGCCCCAAAGACGCCCTCGCTGCTGGTGGGGCTGCTGGCGGCCATACTGGTGGCGATGATCGTTTATTTTATCGCCTGCCTGCTGCTGCGGGTGAAAGAGCTGGGCTATGTGATCGTCGCCATCGCGGAGCGCTTTAAGCGCCGCCGGACGGCATAAAAAAGACAAAAAGGAGGTGCGCCGATGGGACAGAAGATCATGGTGGGCATGAGCGGCGGGGTGGATAGCTCCGTTGCGGCCTGCCTGCTGCTGCGGCAGGGGTATGACGTCACCGGCGTGACCTTTAAGCTGTGGGATGACCCGGCAGGGGACTCCGGGTGCTGCAGCGCCGACGATGTGCGGGATGCGGCATTTGTGTGTGAGCAGCTGGGCATCCCGCATTATGTTATCAACTATAAGGAGCTGTTCCGGGAAAAGGTGGTTGCGCCCTTTGCGGAGGAATACCTGCACGGGCGGACGCCGAACCCCTGCATCAACTGCAACCGGTATATTAAATTCGGGGCGTTCAGCCACAAGCTGAAGGAGCTGGGCTTTGACCTGATGGCGACCGGCCATTATGCCCGCTGCGGCTACAATGACGCCACCGGGCGGTGGGAGCTGCGCCGGGGCATCTACCCGGAAAAGGACCAGAGCTACGTGCTGTGCCATTTGACGCAGGAGCAGCTGGCGATGCTGCGGCTGCCGCTGGGGGAATACTCCAAGCCGCAGATCAGGGCGATTGCCGAGCAAAGCAGACTGGTGGTGGCTAAAAAGCCGGATAGCCAGGATATCTGCTTTGTGCCGGATGGCGACTACCCGGCGTTTTTGCGGCGGTGGACGGGCCATGACCTGCCGGCGGGGCAGTTTATTGCCGGGGACGGCAGTGTGCTGGGCCCCAATAAGGGCATTACCCACTATACCATCGGGCAGCGCAAGGGCCTGGGGATCTCGCTGGGGTGCCACGCCTATGTGCGGCGCATCGATGCCGGGCAGAACACCGTGGAGCTGACTACCGATGAAGGAGAGCTGTTCCGGCATACCGTTTACGGCGGGGATGCAAACTGGATTTCCATAGAGGTGCTGACCGGGCCGATGGAGGCGGAGGTGAAGATCCGCTATGCCCACCGGGCCGCCCCGGCGGTCCTTCGCCCCGGCCCCGTACCCGGCAGCGTCCGGGTGGATTTTACCGAAGCACAGCGCGCCCCGGCACCCGGCCAGACGATGGTTTTTTACCGCGGTGATACGGTCATCGGCGGCGCAACGATATTAGATACGGAGGAACCAACATGCTGAAGGATTATCTTTCGCCCTTTGCGGCCGGGCTTGCCGGCCATGCGGAGCTGCGTGCGCAGCAGAATACCAGCCGGGCGGTGGCCATGCTCAACGGAGATTTGATCAGCAATGCCCGCGCCCAGCAGGGCGGTGTTTCCGCACGGGTGTACCGTAACGGGGTTTACGGCTTTGCCAGTGCGGTGGAATACGATGAGGAAAGCGTGCGGCGGGTGCTGAAGGCCGCCGAAGAAAACGCGCTTTTTCTGGATAGCCGGGTGAAGAAAAACGCCCCCGCCCTGCCGGTACTGCCCGGCGGACGCAAGGCGGTGGATCGGGAGTATACCGACATCCCGCAGAAGGACTACATAGAATTTGTGCGGGCGATGGACGACTACCTGAAGCGCAAATATCCCGCCCTGCAAAGCCGGCAGGTGGTGCTGCGTCATGACTGCATGGAAAAGCTGCTGACCGTGAGCGACGGCACCGACAGCCACAGCATCCGTCCCCGCACCCATTTGATCGTCCGGCTGACGGCAGAGGCCGATGACGGGATGCCGGTGGAGTATTTTAATGTGATCGGCGGCGGTGAGGGTATTCTGACTGACTACTTTACCGACCCGGCGATGTATTACGCCAAGCTGGATGAGCAGGTGGAGCAGCTGATGAGAAAGCGGGAGGGCGTCTTTACCAATGCCGGCCTGAAGGATGTAGTGCTGGCCCCCGACCTTGCCGGTATCCTGGCGCATGAGGCGGTGGGACATACCGTGGAGGCCGACCTTGTATTGGGCGGCTCGGTGGCGGCGCACAGCCTCGGCAAGCGGGTCGCCTCCGACCTCGTCACGCTGGTGGATTTTGCCCACACCCTGCCCGACGGCAGCCGTGCCCCGCTGCCCGTCTATGTGGATGATGAGGGCACCCCGGCCTGCGATGAGGTGCTTATCAGGGACGGCATACTGGTGGGCTATATGAACAGCCGGGAGACCGCCCTGCGCTTCGGGATGGAGCCGCACGGCAACGCCCGCGGCTATGCTTACAGCGATGAACCGCTGATCCGCATGAGAAATACCGCCATACTGCCCGGCAGGGATAAGCTGGAGGATATGATCGCGGCCATCGATGACGGGTATTATTTTACCCGGACCAATAACGGCCAGGCCGACACCACCGGGGAATTCATGTTCGGGATTATGATGGGGTATGAGGTCAAAAACGGCAAGCTGGGACGGGCCATCCGGGATACCACCATTTCCGGGGTGGCGTTCCAGATGCTGCAGACCGTGGATATGTTGAGCGACGATATGGCGTGGACCTGCAGCGGTACCTGCGGGAAAAAGCAGCCGATGCCGGTGGGCATGGGCGGCCCTGCCGTAAAGTGCAAAGTGAATGTAGCGGGAAAGTGAGGGGAACAGCATGATGAACCAAAAAGCCGCGGCCGCCTACGCACTGGAGCAGCTGCAAAAGGCCGGCGCCGATGATGCCGCCGTACTGGTGACCACCGGCAAAATAGATGAAATGAATATCGACGGCGGGGAATTCAGCCTCATGCGCTCCGGGTTTAAGAGCGGGCTTTCCCTCAAGGCGATCAAGGAGCAGAAAACCGGCAATATCCATATCAATTCCTGCGAAAAAGAGACGATAGACGCAGCCGTTGCCGACTGCATGGCGGCGGTGCTGGCCGCCCAGCCCGATGAAGCGGAAAGCATTGCGCCGAAGGCGGAAAATATGAGCTTTACCGCCGGGGTGCTGACCCCCGACCGGGACCTGCTGTTCGACCGCCTGCGGGAATATATGGACACCCTGCACACCGAATATCCCAAAATCAACATGGAGCAGCTGATCGCAAAGTATGACCATGATGATATCCTGCTGATGAACACAAACGGCGTGGAGATGCGCTACCAGAACGGCGCCTATGTCGTCAGTACCATGTTTTCTGCCCACGAGGGCGAGAAGGCCGGCTCCTTTAACGGGACCTATCACCTGACCGAACGGCTGGACCGCCCGCTGATGGAGCTGGATATGATGCGGCGCCTGCTGCGGGACGCCGAGGGCGACCTGACCGCCGCCCCCGTGCCGGAGAAGTTCGAGGGGACGCTGCTGGTAAGCCCCGCCTTTATGGGGGAATTCCTTGGGACGGCGCTGGGCTGCTATGCCGGGGACTATGCCCTCATCAGCGATACGAGCATATGGAAGGATAAGCTGGGGCAAAAGGTGGCATCCGAAGGGATTACGCTGGAGACCCGCCCGCTGGATGAGAGGATCGTCTGCGGGGAACGCTTTGACATAAACGGCTTTAAGAGCGAAAACGGGGTCATCCTGCGGGATGGCGTGCTGGAGAGCTTCTGCCTTTCGGAATACGCCGCCCGCAAGACCGGCAGGACCCGTGCCGCCAACCAAAGCGGGGCGTACTTCCTGCGGCCCGGTGAAAAGAGCCCGGAGGAGCTGATCGCCGGGATCGAGAACGGGATTCTCATCAACCGGTTTTCCGGCGGGCAGCCCGGCGCCAGCGGCGATTTTAACGGCGTGGCGAAAAACAGCTTCCTCATTAAGGACGGGCGGCTGGCGGGCGCCGTGACCGAGACGATGATCAGCGGGAATTTTGCCGCACTGCTGCAAAATCTCCGGGGCATCAGCCGGGAGACGGCCTGCGACGGCAGCACGGTACTGCCGTGGGCGGCCTTTGACGGCGTGACGGTGAAGTGATGATTTCCAGCCTGCGCTCCGTGGGGAGCGTGGGCGGGATTTGCGGGGCGGGCGCACCGCAGCGGGGAAGGGCTGCCGGGAGCGGAGCGAACGGTCGGCCCTGACGTTAGCGGAGGGGCGCCCGCCCGTATGGGTGATATGGGCCGCAGGGTTTCCTGCGGCTTTGTGCTGAAAGAAGGAGGGCGGAGAGATGGCATTGACGATACCGGCGCACTGCGAGCTGTGCCCGCGCCGCTGCGGGGCAGACCGCCGTGTGGCGACCGGGCGCTGCGGGGCGGGCAATACCCTGCGTGCCGCCCGTGCTGCCCTCCATCGGTGGGAGGAGCCCTGCATCAGCGGGGAGGACCCCGAACGGGGCTCCGGGACGGTGTTTTTTTGCGGGTGTACGCTGGGCTGTGTTTTCTGTCAGAATGCATCCATCAGCCACGGGGGAGAGGGAAAGGACATTACCCCCGAACGGCTGGCGGAGATCTTCACGGAACTGCAGGCGGCGGGGGCGTATAATATCAATCTGGTGACGCCCACCCAGTACCTGCCGTGGATCACGGAGGCGCTTTCATTGTGCGGCCGTCGGTTGACCATCCCCGTTTTATACAATACCGGCGGGTATGAACGGGTGGAAACGCTGCGGCAGCTGGCGGGAAAGGTGCAGATCTACCTGCCCGACCTGAAGTATTACGCAAGCGAATTATCCGCCCGGTATTCCGCCGCCCCGGATTATTTTGCGGTTGCTTCCCTTGCCCTGCGGGAGATGTTCCGGCAGGTGGGGGCGGTGCGGTTTGATGAAAACGGCATTTTGCAGGGCGGCATGGTGGTACGGCATCTGGTGCTGCCGGGCGCCCATAAGGACAGCCTGCGGCTATTGGACTGGCTGGCGGGTGAATTCTCCCCCGGGGAGATCCGCTTGAGCCTGATGAGCCAGTACACCCCGCCCGCCGGCATCGCCATAAAGGAATTACAGCGGCCGGTATTTTCCTACGAATACCGCAAGGTCTGCGATCGTGCCGCGGAGCTGGGCTTTTTGGGCTACACCCAGGAGCGTTCCTCCGCCGACGCCGCCTACACCCCACCCTTTGACGGGACGGGACTATAACATGACACAGGAGAACCCCATGACTGAACCCCTGCAGCGCCGGGCCATCGCCGAGGGCGTATGGTTTTCGCGCATTCACGACCCTAAATTTTATCACAACAGCATATCGGTCACCATCATCACGCCGCTTTGCGAGGGGAAAACCTCCGCTGCGGTGCTGGCGGCATACCTGCTGCGGATGGGCAGCCGCCGCTGCCGGGATATGACCGAGCTGGAATGCCGTCTGGCCGACCTGTACGGGGCGGTGCTGGATACCGATGTTTCCCGCCACGGGGAAAATATGCTGCTTACCTTTTCGATCACCGGGGCGGATGACCGCTTTGCGCTGGAGGGGGAGAGCATCAGCCGGGGATGTGCCGAGTTGCTGGGGGAGATTTTGCTGGAGCCGAAAACCGAGGGCAACGCCTTCCCGGAGGAGGCTTTCCGGCTGGAGCAGCAGTATCTCATCGATACGATAGAGGCCGAAATAAACGATAAACGCAGCTATGCCGCCCAGCGCTGCACCGCCCGGATGGGAAAGGGGTTCCGCTTTTCGCTGCCCCGCTACGGCACGGTGCAGGAGGCGCTGGCCGTGACGCCGCAGGCAGCCTACGACCGCTACCGGGAGCTCATCGCCACCGCCCGCATCGAGATATTTTTCAGCGGGTGCGGCAGCCCCGATTATGCCGAGGAGGTCTTTAGCCGGCTGTTTGGCGGGGTAAAACGGGCACCGCTGTGCCCTGCTCCGCAGCAGCTCCCCCGCCGGGCCGACGCCGTGACCGAGCTGCGGGAGCAGCTGCCCATGAGCCAAAGCAAGCTGGTTCTGGGCTACCGTACCGGGCTGCCGCAGGGCCGCCGGGCACGCACCGCCGCCCGGGTGATGACCGCCCTGCTGGGGGGAAGCACCGGCTCCCGGCTGTTTACCAATGTGCGGGAAAAGCTGGGCTGCTGCTATTACTGCGGTGCGCGCATCAACCTGCTTACCGGGATATTACTGGTGGAATGCGGACTGGAGGAGGCCAACCGGGAACGGCTGCAGGCCGCTATTTCAGCGGAAATAGCCGACCTTGCCGCCGGTCATATCACCCCGGAGGAGCTTTCCCATATCAAGCTGGCGTTTAAAAGTTCCCTTGCCTCTATCGGGGATAGCCTGGCCCGCACCGAGGGCTGGTATCTTTCCGGGCTGCTGATGGGCGATGCCGTTACCCCGCAGCAGGATCAGGAGGAGATCGATGCGGTGACGGCGGAGGAGGTCGCGGCGGCTGCGGCGGCGCTTTCTCTTGATACCGTATTCTTTTTGCAGGCGGCGGGAAAGGGGGAGGACGACGATGAAAACTGATGTGATCCATTGCTCGGCGCTGCTGGGGCAAAGCACCCGCACCGTCACCCTGCCCGGCGGCCTGACGGTGCAGATGTGCCGGATGCCCGGCTTTGTTACCGCCTATGCCATGCTCACCGTCGGGGTTGGCTCCATCGATACCGGCTACCGGATGCGAGGCCGGGAGGTACCGCTGCCCGCCGGTGTTGCCCACTATCTGGAGCATAAGATGTTCGACTGCCCCTACGGGGACGCCATGCAGCGTTTTGATGCGCTGGGCGCCGCTGCCAATGCCTTTACCGCCTTTGATAAGACCGCCTACTATTTCAGCTGTACCGAAAACTTCCCGCAGGCGCTGGAGGTGCTTTTGGACTTTGTGGCGACCCCCTACTTTACGGCGGGTTCCGTCCGGCGGGAACGGGGCATAATAGCCGAGGAGCTGCGGATGTACCGGGACAGCCCCGAATGGATGGTGACGGCCAACCTTTTGCAGGCCATGTACCACCGGCACCCCGTCCGGGTGGATATTGCCGGGACCGAGGAGTCCATTGAGGAGATCGACGCTGCCCTGCTGCGCCGCTGCTATGAACGCTTTTACTGCCCCGGCAACATGGTGCTTTCGGTGGCGGGCTGCTTTGAGGAGGAAACGGTGCTGGAACTGGCCGAACGGTATTTCCCCACCGGGAAAAAGGCGGCCGAGCCGCTGACGGCAGAGGAGCCGAAAACGGTAAAGGCCCACTACTGCGAGCAGAAAATGCCCATCGCCACGCCGATTTTTCAGGTCGGCTTTAAGGCGGAGGGCGGCGAAAAGGAAAATATGCGCCACCGCCTGCTGGATGAGCTGCTGCTGGACCTCATCTGCGGAGAAACGACCGACCTGTACCGCAGCCTGTACGAGGCGGGAGAGATCAATGCGACCTTCGGCAGTGAGGTGATGGCAGGCAGGGATTTCATCTGTGCCATGTTTGACGGCGAAAGCCGCCGGCCGCAGGCGGTGTACGACGCCCTGTGCGAACGGGTGACGGCGCTGCAAAGGGACGGCATCCCGCAGGGGGATTTTACCCGCTGCCGCCGTGCCAACTACGGAAGAACCATCGGGCTGTACGGCCGGGCGGAATCCATCGCCGGACTGATGGCCGCCGCCCATTTTTCGGGCATGAAGGATATCTACTACCCGCTGGAGATCCTGCGCTCCGCCACGGTGGAGGAGCTGGAGCAGCGCCTGCGGGAGGACTACGACCCCGCCAACAGCGCCCTTTCGGTCATTCTGCCGCAGGGCGTGCAATAAGGAGACCCGAACCCTATGACAACTGCGAACCGTGAAATAAAATCCCGTCAAATCGGGGCGCATATGATGGCGCTGCTGGTGTGTACCGTTTGGGCGACCACCTTCGTTTGCAGCAAGGAGCTGCTGGCCTACTACACCCCGGCGCAGGTCATGCTGATGCGCTTTGAACTGGCCTATTTTGTGCTGTGGCTGCTGCGCCCCCGCCCGCTGCGCTGGCAGGGCAGGGGAGAGCTGACCTTCCTGCTGATGGGCATTTTGGGCGGGACACTGTACTTTTGGACCGAAAATACCGCCCTGCAGCATACCTTTGCCGCCAATGTCAGCATCATTGTGGCGATGGCGCCCATTCTCACCTCCATTCTGGCTCACTTTTTCACTGGGGATGAAAAGCTGCACATGACGGTATGGGCGGGCTTTGCCGTGGCGATGGCCGGGGTGGTGCTGGTGGTGCTCAACGGCGCATTCGTGCTGAAATTAAGCCCGCTGGGCGATCTGCTGTCGCTTTTGGCGGCGGGGAGCTGGGCGTGCTATTCCGTCCTCATCAAGCGGCTGCCCGGCCATATGGACGGCATTCTTTTGGCGCGGCGGGTGATGCTGTACGGGGTGGTGACTGCGGTGCCGCTGCTGGCGGCCCGCGGGGAGCTTGCCATTCCATTGGCGCCGCTGGCGCAGCCCAAAATGCTGTTCTGCATCCTGTTTTTGGCGGTGCTGGGCAGTGCCGTCTGCTTCGCCCTGTGGAATACCGTCATCAGCCGGCTGGGGGTGGTGCGCGCCAATAACTATATCTATCTCCAGCCCTTTATCACCATTGTGGCCTCGCACTTCCTTTTGGGGGAGCCGATGAGCTGGACGGCCATCGTAGGGGCGCTGCTGATTGTCGGCGGGGTCATCATATCCGGGCGGCGTGCCGGGGAAAAGCCGTAGCTTTTGGCGCTTATCGCTAAAAATTTCGGGTGAAATTATATCGCTTTCCCCCTTGCCATGCCCTGCCCGATAGTGCTATAATCGTAAGGGCTCCCCTGAAAGGGGAACGAAAGAAGCGCCTCTGAAACCGGCGCTTTTTTTATTTTTGCCTGTGACTTTCGGTTCCCGCAACCGTTATATAGAGGAGTACGAGGAGGAAAACATGAACAAAATCGGCTTTGATAACGAAAAATACCTGCAAATGCAGTCGGATAAGATACGGGAGCGCATCGGGCAGTTCGGCGGCAAGCTGTACCTTGAATTCGGCGGCAAGCTGTTCGATGATTATCACGCTTCCCGTGTGCTGCCGGGCTTTGCGCCGGATGCCAAAGTGAAGATGCTGCTGCAAATGAAGGACTCCGCCGAGATCGTTATCGTCATCAGCGCCGATGACATCGAAAAGAATAAGCGCCGGGGCGACCTCGGCATCACCTACGACCTGGACGTGCTGCGGCTGATCGATGCCTTCCGGGGGATCGGGCTGTATGTGGGCAGCGTCTGCATCACCCACTACCACGGGCAGGCCGCCGCCGAGATCTTCCAGAAGCGGCTGGAGGCGCTGGGGGTGAAGGTGTACCGTCACTATATCATCCCCGATTACCCCGCCAATGTGCCGCTGATCGTCAGCGATGACGGCTTTGGCAAGAATGAGTATATCGAAACCACCCGCCCGCTGGTGGTGGTGACCGCCCCCGGCCCCGGCAGCGGCAAAATGGCCACCTGCCTTTCCCAGCTGTTCCATGAAAATAAGCGGGGCGTCAAGGCGGGCTATGCCAAATTCGAGACCTTCCCCATCTGGAACCTGCCGCTGAAGCACCCGGTGAACCTGGCGTATGAGGCCGCCACGACCGACCTTAATGACGTCAATATGATCGACCCGTTCCACCTGGAGGCTTACGGCGTCACGACCGTCAACTATAACAGAGATATCGAGATCTTCCCGGTGCTCAATGCGATCTTCCAGCGCATTTACGGCGCCAGCCCTTATAAGAGCCCGACCGATATGGGCGTCAATATGGCAGGCAACTGCATCATCGATGATGAGGCCTGCTGCAAGGCATCCCAGCAGGAGGTCATCCGCCGGTACTATGCCACCGCCTGTTCGGTGCGGCAGGGCCTCAGCGAAGCGGAGGAGATCCACAAGCAGGAGCTTATCATGAACCAGCTGGGGATCTCCACCGCAGACCGCCCCGTGGTGGCTGCCACCAACCAGAAGGCGGAGGAGACCGGGCAGCCCGCTATGGCGCTGGAGCTGCCGGACGGCCGGATCGTCACCGGAAAGACCAGCTCGCTGCTGGGGCCTGCCGCCGCATTGATGCTCAACAGCCTCAAGGAGCTGGGCGGCATCAATGATGAGATGCACCTGCTTTCGCCCATCATCATCGAGCCGATCCAGCGGCTGAAGGTGGACTACCTGGGCAACCACAACCCCCGGCTGCACTCCGATGAGATCTTGATCGCGCTTTCCATCTGTGCCGCCACCAACCCCACCGCGGCGCTGGCCATGGAGCAGTTGAGCAAGCTGCGCGGGTGTGAAGCGCACGCAAGTGTCATTCTTTCGCGGGTGGATGAAAATGTGTACCACAAGCTGGGGGTCAATTTGACCTGCGAGCCGAAGTACCAGACCAAAAAGCTGTACCACGCATAAGCCGATGAGCACCGGCTCCCGCCGGTGCTTTTTCTCACTGCAATCAATTATAATTTTTAATGATAACGATAAATACGATAAATTGAATTTATGCAACATCACCAATAAAGGCGATGGATAGTATGCAACTATGCACAATAAAAGCCAATATCCCCGGTGATTTTAGCGGATATGACGGAATTTCACAATTCATTAAAAAAATTGTTGCTATCCATTAAAAATTATATTATCATTGGGATAATTCCCACAGAGAAATGAAAAAAGGAGTATTTTGCATGGAACCTAAACGCGCCCAATGGGGCAGTAAAGTCGGCTTTATTTTAGCGGCGGCAGGGTCTGCTGTCGGTCTCGGAAACATCTGGAAATTCCCCGGAAAGGCCTTTGAGGGCGGCGGCGGTGCATACATTCTTATCTATCTTGCCATCGTTCTGCTCATCGGTATCCCCGTTATGCTCTCGGAGCTGACCATCGGCCGTGCCGCACAGGCCAATGCCGTAGACAGCTTTGAAAAGCTGCGGCACCCCGGCTTTAAGTGGGTCGGCTGGATCGGCGTGATTGTGGCGTTTATCATCACCAGCTACTATGCCCATGTGGGCGGCTGGGTGCTGCGTTATGTGGCGGGCTATGCCACCGAGTCGGGAAAAATCTATGCGGACCCGCTGGGGTATTTCTACGGGCTGCTTGGCTATAATGCGGCCACCGGCGAAACATGGTTCCCGTTGACTGCCATCATTTTTGGTGCGATTTTTATGGCGGCTACCTGCTATATCATCATCAAGGGCGTCGAGGACGGTATCGAACGGTTTAATAAGTTTGGGATGCCCGCCCTGTTCATCATTCTGATCATTCTGCTGGTGCGTGCGCTTACCATGCCCGGCGCCGCCGAGGGACTTTCCTATATGCTGATCCCCGACTGGAGCAAGGTCACCTTCAGCACCGTGCTTTCGGCACTGGGACAGGCGTTTTTCTCCTTGAGTCTCGGCATGAGTATTATGATCACCTACGGTTCCTACCTGAAAAAGGAAGAAAACCTGACAAAGAATACCGTCATCATCTGCGGCATGGATACGCTGGTCGCACTGATCGCAGGCTTTATCATCGTTCCCGCCGTATTTGCCACCCTTGGCGCCGAAGGCGTCGGTAAGGGCGCAGGGTTTGCATTCTCCTCCCTGGCCGGGGTGTTCCAGCAGATGCCCGGCGGCCAGATCTTCGGCATCCTGTTCTATCTGCTGCTGCTGTTTGCGGCGCTCACCTCCTGCATTTCCCTGCTGGAAGGCGTAGTGGCCTTTGTGACCGAGCGCTTTGGCTGGAAGCGTACCGCTACCACCGTGATCCTCGGCATTATCATGTTTATCATCGGCTGTGTTTACACCTGTTCCCAGGCCGCCTTTGATATCAAGGGCGTTTGGTTCGACTTCAAGAACGGCTTTACCACCCCCATCTTCGGCGACTTCATGGAATTCCTCACCGATCGCCTGCTGATCCCGATCTCCGCCCTGGGCGCCTGCCTGTTTGTGGGTTGGGCGTGGAAGCCGCAGAACGCCATCCGGGAGATCGAGATGGACGGCAAGCCGTTCGGGCTCAAGGGGGCGTACAGCTTCCTCGTGAAGTATCTGGCGCCGATCTGCATTATCGTGATCATCGTGGCGAGCTTTGCCACCGGCACCACCTTGAGCTGATCAAGACATCATCCGGTACAGTTTTTCCGCAGGAAAGGCAGTGTTCCGCTTTGGGACATTGCCTTTCTTGCATTCTGCCGGTATTTTTGGTAAGATACAAACCGAAAGAGGGCCGCATTTGCTTCTCCGCAGGCCCCTGCAAGCCGCAGGGACCCGGCCCGCAGGGCGTTTCGGCGCAGCCGAAACCGACGGCGGAGCCGTCGAAGCCGCCGCAGGCGGCTTGCCCTGCGGGCCGTCCGCCCCCACAAACCCCGGGAAGGAGCCGACCATGCCCAAGGACCGTGATTTTCTCAAAGCGTTTTCCGGCGAGGACCGCATGACCGCCGCCCAGATAGCGGATAAGCTGGAGCAGTGCGTCCGCCAAAACCGCATGACCCATACCATGTTCCTCACCCCGCACCAGCGTGCCGTGGCCCGGCAGGTGGTAGTATGCTGCGGGGAGCCGCCGCATAGAATAATGGGAGGCCACCCCGAGGCAGAACGCTGCGTGATGCTCTTTCTGCCCGACTATATGGACGCTGAAAGCATCCCCGAGGAGGAACTGCCGTTTGGCGCCATCCGTGCGGAATGGGGGCACGGCGCCGTGCTTTCCCACCGGGATATTCTGGGCAGCCTGATGGCGCAGGGCGTCCGCCGGGAGGTGCTGGGGGATATCCTTGTGGCGGAAAACGGCTGCGATGTCATCGTATTGAGGGAGTGCATCCCGTTTTTGCGGGATAACTGGTTGAGTGCCGGGCGTACCGGCCTGCATCCGGTGGAAATACCCCTTTCGGGGCTGCGCATCCCCGCCGCCGACGGCAAAACAGTGCGGGACACCGTGGCATCGCTGCGGCTGGACGCGGTGTTGGGCAGCGGGTTTTCCATCAGCCGCGGGAAGGCCGCGGATTTGATTGCTGCCGGGCGGGTGAGCCTGAACGGCTGCGAATGCATGAAGCCGGACCGCCAGCTGGCCGAGGGGGATATCCTTTCAGTTCGGGGACAGGGCAGGCTCGTCCTGCGGGAAGTGGGCGGGCTTTCCAAAAAGGGCCGGTTTTACATCACCGTGGAGCGTTTCGGCGGGTAGAAAATCAAAAAAAGGAACAGCATAAAAAAGGACGCACATTACACATCAAACGGTAGGGGGCGTCCTTTTTGCTGCAAAAAGAAAGCGCGCTGCGGGTGGGGTTTACCTTTGCGGGCTGCTATCTGGGGGCGGGATATGTTTCCGGGCAGGAGCTTTGGCAGTTTTTCGGGTGCTTTGGGCGGCGGGGGATAGGGGGACTGGTTTTGGCAGTTTCGCTGTCCTTTTTCTTCGGGGTTTTGCTGCTGCGGCTGGTGCAGCGCACCGGCCTGCACCAAACCGATACGCTGGTCGTGCGCCGGCCCATTCCGCTGCTGCGGGGTGCCGTTGGGGTGCTGCAGCTTGTCATCCTGTTCGGGCTTTTTGTCATCATGGCGGCCGGGGTGGGGGCGCTGCTGCGGCAGCTGTTCGGGCTGTCTTCCGCTATGGGGAGTGCCCTCTTTTGCGTGGCGGTCACGCTGTTTTCCTTTCGCGGGACCTCCGGCATGGTGCGGGTTTTCTCTGCAGTTGTGCCGATGCTGGTCATCTGCTCGGTTACGGTCAGCGTCCTTACGCTGCGGCAGGCGGGTTGGCATTTTCACATTGCGGCCGCCCCGCCGGACGGTGCATTAGCGGGGAACTGGGCGGCTGCGGCCTGCATTTTCGTCAGTTATAACCTGTTTTCCTCCATCGGAATTTTGGCGCCGGTGGGGGCAGGGCTTCGCTCCCGGCGGTCCGTGTGGGCAGGGGTGCTTTGCGGCTGCGTGATGCTCTTTTCCATCGCCCTCGGCATCCTTTTGGCGCTGCAGGCGTCACCGGCGGCGGTTGCTGCACCGATGCCCATGCTGTATGCCGCCGGGGAACTGGGCCCCATTTGGTACGGCGCCTACGCCCTGCTGCTATTCGGTGCGATGTGGGGTACCGCGCTTTCCTGCTGTGTGGCGATACTCCATTTTTGCAGTGCGCGGGCGCCCCGGCCGGTACGGCCGGGCAGGTTTGCGGCGGTTTTTGCGCCCTTATCCTGGCTGTGCAGTCTATTCGGCTTCGGCCGCCTGATCGGTACCGTCTACCCGGTATTCGGCGTGCTGGGGGCGCTGGCGCTGCTGGGGCTTTTGCACCACCGTATCTCCCTGCATTCCGCAGGGTGACCGCTGCCGCCCTTTTTCCCTCGGCCGGCTGCTGCTCCCCGCAGGATAGGGCCGCAGGCCCGGCGGCGCGCAG
>JABLTO010157835.1_pt1 | contig 17610 bp, 14 predicted proteins | sample 7160091 | NCBI WGS metagenome assembly JABLTO01 (sample SAMN14651225, study PRJNA627086) | human gut metagenome | isolation source: feces | host: Homo sapiens
GTTGATAAAGCTCGCGGACTGCGTGACGCGCGTGTACAGATTCTGCCGGTGGAAAAAATTACCTGTTTCCCCATATCCAGCGCACGATTGATTGCCACAACATTTTCAAAAGAAATTTCTTTTTTCGCATTGAGCAATGTTCCATCTAAATCAGTTGCCAATAACCGATATTCCATCATCCGCCCTCCCATCTCTTTTTTTCTGGTTTTATTTTACCACAATTGTTTTCCTGTTACAATTATATTTTACCGCACATTTCTGCAAAATATAAGAAAAGCCGCGCAAACACACACATATGTGCATTTGCGCGGCGAAACAGTTTGATCTCGATTTTACAAGATAGATAACCTATTTGTGTTTTGTTTTTGTGTTGTTCCAGCAAAAGTTGTTTTTGTTGACATCCTGCAAACCAAGAAAACCGTTACTTTCGATGGTGCACGCACAAGGCGTGACACCTTTGGGGATAGATAAATAGAATAGAGTTGACGAAATAATTTGCCGGCTTTTACAGATTTGCTTCCATAAATGCCTTCAGGCCAGCGGCAGCTTCTTCTTCCTGCGCACCTTCTACGCTGATTGCGATGGTGTCGCCGCCCTTGATGCCAAGACCCATCAGGCCGAACATCTTGCGTGCATCTGCCTTCTTACCGTTCTTTTCAACGGTTGTAACGCAGTCGTACTTCTTTGCCTCCTTGACAAACATGCCTGCCGGACGTGCGTGGAAGCCCTCCGGATCCGTTACGGTGTACTCAAAACGCAGCATAATAAAAATCTCCTTTCCAAGTATTTACATAATAAAAAGCGTTTTTTGCTTATTCAGCCTTTGTTTTTTTCAGTGCCGACAGAATCACAGCGCCGACAATCGAGCCAATGAGTAGAGCGACCACATACATCAGTGGATGTCCCACAGTCGGGAATACAAAGATGCCGCCGTGCGGTGCCTGCAGGGTGCAGCCAAATGCCATAGACAAGCCGCCTGCGATGGCAGAGCCAACGATGCAGGACGGGAGCACTCGTCCCGGATCTGCTGCCGCATACGGGATGGCGCCTTCTGAGATAAAGCACAGACCCATGACATAGTTTACCAAGCCATTGTTGCGCTCTTCTGTCGTCCACTTCTTCGGGAAGAACGTGCAGGACAGGGCGATAGCAATCGGAGGAACCATGCCGCCGATCATAACCGCTGCCATAACGTCAAACTGTCCCATGGACAGCGCGGCCGTACCAAATACATATGCCGCCTTGTTGATCGGTCCGCCCATGTCCACACTCATCATGCCGCCGAGGACACAGCCGAGCAGGATTTTGGAAGAACCGCCCATCGAATTCAAAACCCAAGAAATGCCGGTGTTGATGGCACCCATCAGCGGGTTAATCGCACACATCAAAATGCCAATCAGAAGAATGCCGCCAAGCGGATAAATCAGCATCGGACGGATACCATCCATCGCCTTTGGCATCTTCTCCGTTATCTTTTCCAAGAATCGTACCAGATATCCCGCTGCAAAGCCCGCAAGCAATGCTGCCAAGAAACCGCCGGATACGCCTTTAATATCTCCGTTCATCAGGCCGGTAAACGAGGTGCCGTTCATCGCGAGCACGCCGCCCGCAAAACCAACTGCCAAGCCCGGTCTGTCCGCAATGGACATGGCGATGAAGCCAGCCAAAATCGGAAGCATAAATCCGAATGCCGCATTGCCGACTGTTTTGAAAAATGCAGCCAGCGGCGTGTTCATGCCGAAATTGGAAGGATCAATGGAATAATCATCGAGCAGGAACGCCAGCGCGATCATAATACCGCCGCCGACAACGAACGGAAGCATATGCGATACGCCGTTCATCAAGTGCTTGTAAATCGCACTGCCTGCGGATTCGTTTGGAGCAGCAGCCGGTGCGCCGCCCGTCGCGTGATAAATCGGCGCTTCGCCGTTCACGATCTTGTTAATCAGCTCTTCCGGCTGATGGATGCCGTCGGCAACGCGGGTGATAACCACCGGTTTGCCGTCAAACCGAGCCATTTCTACATTTTTATCTGCGGCGATAATAATGCCGTCACATTTTGCAATTTCCTCTGCGGTCAGCGCATTTTTCACGCCGCCGGAACCATTGGTTTCTACCTTGGTCGGAATGCCCATCGCAGCGCCTGCTTTTTGCAGGTTCTCCGCTGCCATGTATGTGTGCGCAATGCCGGTCGGGCATGCGGTTACACACAAAATGCGGTATCCCGCCTGCGGAACTTCTTCCTCGGTAAAGCTTTCATTGCCGAAATTCTGTTCCTCTTCCTTTGCAATCAAATCAAGGAACTCCTGCGGTGTTTTCGCCGCATTCAGCTTTGCTACAAACGCTTCATTTGCCAGCAGGCTCATCATGCGCGCCAGCATATCCACGTGCAGATTGCCGTTCATCGGCGCTGCAATCATGAAAAACAGACTGCTCTTGTCATCATCATCTTCGTTGTACTGAATGGGTTCTGCCAATCGGACAACCGCCAGACTCGGCGCTGTAACAACATCTGTCTTGGCGTGCGGAACTGCGATTCCTTCGCCTACATATGTAGAGAATTCGGCTTCACGCGCATAAATTGCCTTTTTATATGCTTCTTTATCCGTGATATTTCCGTGCGTGAACTGAAGATCTACCAGCTTATTGATGACGGCATCTTTGTCTTTTGCTTTGACGTTGAGCGCTGTTGCATCGCAGCTGAACAATTCAATCAGCTTCATATGCATCCCTCTTTCTCTTATTTCTTTTATCTCACAACGTCTCTAACAACTGATCAATATCCTGTTTTTCCGCCAGACCAATCGAGAAGGCGGTAGCACTGCCGGCAGCTGTGCCGAGCTTCAGCGCGTAACTGTAATCCTGCTTGGTGAGATAGCCAGCCAAGAAGCCCGCTACCATGGAATCACCGGCGCCAACGCTGTTCTGTACACTGCCCTTCGGGCAGCCGATGCGATGTACTTCTCCGGTCTCATCCAGCAGCAGCGCGCCGTCTCCTGCCATAGAGACCAGAATGTTTCTGCCGCCCATTTCCTGCAGCTTTCTCGCGCAGTTGGCAATTTCTTCATCTGTCTTGAGAACCGTGTTGAAGATTTCGCCCAGCTCATGATTGTTCGGCTTAATGAGGAACGGATGATACTTGAGCACATTGACGAGCAAATCGCGCGTCGCATCCACGACAATGCGAATGTCCTTGTCCGCCAGATGCGCCATAATTTTCTCATAGGTGTCACTGGCAAGACACGATGGAATCGAACCGGACAGCACCAAGGTATCGCCCGCCTGAATCTGATCCAGCTTTTGATACAGCTGCTTCATATCCTCCTGCGTAATGTTAGGACCGATGCCGTTGATTTCCGCTTCCTGTTCCGCTTTGATTTTTACATTGATGCGGGTCATGCCTTCTGCCACATGAATGAAATCCGTGTGCAGACCGCTCGCCTGTAATCCTTTTTCCAGTCCTTCGCCTGTAAATCCAGCGACAAAGCCCAACGCCTCAGACTCCACGCCCAGCGTGCGCAGCACATTGGAAACATTGATGCCCTTTCCGCCGAACTGATATTCTTCCGCTGTGTTTCTGTTGATGCCTTCCTGTTTGAGCTCTCCCTGTAAGTGAACCACATAATCAATAGCTGGATTAAAGGTTACAGTATAAATCATTCTCTGTCAATCTCCTTCACCAATGTTTTTTCCGCATATCTGACATCCGGCAGGCGGTTTGTAATGATGTTCGCCTGTCCCAAGTCGCAGATACCCGCGGCACAAATTTTATTAAACTTGCTTTCATCTGCAAGGAACCAGCTTTCCAGTGACGACTGAATCGCCGCCGTCTTCAGCTCGGCTTCCTCGATGGTCGGCGTCATAAATCCGCGCTCGATGGAAATTCCATTGGCTCCCATAAATGCTTTGGTAAAATTATAGCGGCGCAGACTGTTGAGAACGGCAGCGCCCACGATGGCTTCGGTACGCGGTTTGACGCGTCCCGCCGGAACATAAACGATGCATCCTTTTCGCGCCAAAATGCGCGTGTGCAGCAGGCCGTTTGTGACGTACACCGCTTTTTTTGCATCTCCGTCAATGGCATTGACCAAATGGATGGTGCTGGTTCCGGCATCAATATACACAAAATCATCCGCACGAATCAGCGATGCGGCGTACTGCCCCATGCGCTTTTTTTCCTCTACATACAGACCTTCTTTTGTGTCCATGTCCGGCTCATACGGATCATATGACGACTCCATGTCCATTGCCATGGCTCCGCCATATACCTTCGTCAGCTTTCCCTGACGATCCAAAACAATCAGATCACGCCGAATGGTCGATTCACTGATGTGCAGCTGTTCGGCCAGCTCCTGCACACTGGCGGATCGTTGTTTATGTAAAATATCCAAAATCATCTGGTGTCTGGTTTCAGCGATCATGTCAATTCCCTCTCTGTGACATCAATTATAACATTTTCAACATTCAATTTCAATCATTGTCATTCAATTTTGTGCACTTTTTTGACCGGCTTTGGAAATCTGAACTTTTTCACGCAGTTATAGTCATATTTTTAACAATTTTCATAAAATCATTTGAAAAAAGTTGCACAAAAGCATAGACATCTTTTTCTTTCAATCGGTGCGTTTGCGCAAATTAATGCAAAGTTTTTCAAAAGTGGGCACAAAAAAGAGGGCACACCGTGTGTGCCCCCGTTTTGTGCTCGTGCAGTTTTTATTTCAGTCTCTCCACGCGCAGGCGAACCGAATCGCGGTGTGCCGGAAGACCTTCGATATTTGCAAAGTTCATCGTCGGCTGTGCCAGATTCAGGCAGCCCTGCTTGTTGACAAACTGATGGAACGGCGTCTTGATGAACGTGCCGACCCACACACCGTTGGAATAGCGCGCGGTTCCCATCGTCGGCAGGGTGTGGTTCGGGCCGGACACAAAGTCACCGAATGCGACCGGCGCATAATGTCCGACAAACAGAGAGCCGTAATGGCGCATTTGCTGCGCAACTTCGCGCTCGTTGTCGGTCTCAATCTCTAAATGCTCCGGTGCAATCTCATTTGCCAAATCAATGGCTTCCTGCATGGAATCCGCCAGATATATCGCACCGTTGTCCTTCCAAGACTGGCGGCATACATCTTCTGTGTTCAGGGTGGTAATCAGACGATCCATTTCCTTCATGGTCTTGTCAATGGTTGCCCGATCGGTGCAGACGAGAATCGCCTTGGAGTTCGGGTCATGCTCTGCCTGTGCCAGCAAGTCAATCGCCAAAAATTCCGGATCTGCGGTGTGATCTGCGACAATCAACACTTCGCTCGGGCCTGCCAGACTGTCAATGCCGACATCACCCAGCACCTGACGCTTTGCCTCTGTGACAAACTTGTTGCCCGGGCCGACAATCAAATCCACCTTCTTGATGCTCTGTGTGCCGTAAGCAAAGGCTGCAACTGCCTGCGCGCCGCCCATGCAATAAATTTCATCCGCACCAGCAATATCCATCGCAACTAGTACCGCCGGATGAATTGTGCCATAACCGGCGTATGCCGGAGAGCAGGCGCAAACCTCCTGCACACCAGCCGCCTTTGCAGTCACAATGCCCATCAGCGCGGAGCTCGGCAGCGGATGGCGGCCGGCCGGTACATAACAGCCGCAGCGATCTACCGGAATCATACGATGACCGATTTCTACGCCCTCTACGCGGCTCGGAATGTTCAGATCCTTCAGGCACTCACGCTGCTTTTCTGCAAAGAAGCGAATCTGTCCCGCCGCAAATCGAATGGTCTCGATGGTTTCCTCATCAACCTGCTCGTAGGCAGCCTTGACCTGCTCCGGAGAAATGCGCACGGTGTCAATATCCATGTGGTCAAATTTTGCCGCATATTCAATCAGCGCCTTGTCACCGTTGGTCTGCACATTTTCAATGATGTCCATGACGGTATGTGTCAAGGCAGCATCTCTCTGATAGGTCTTTTTCTCTGCCTGCTTTAAAATCTTCATAGTAGGAATTCCTCCTGAATTATATGTCAAAGATACTTTTATACATCAAAGTATCTTTATTATAGACGATTCCAAACGAAAAAAAAAGTATCCGTATCAAACTTTTCCAATCTCACGTGCAAAATCAAAAGATTGCACAAAAAAGCACGCGGGAACGCGTGCTTTTTGCATTTGTTATTTTCGTTTTTTCCTTTGCCCGGCAGTTGCTTCAAAACTCATGTCCAGCAGCATCTGTATTGTTTCATCCGGTACACGGCCATCCAGTGCAACCGTAATCCAATTCTCTTTGTTCATATGATACGCCGGAAAAAATCCAGGCTGTTTTCGCAGAGAGCCAATCAAGATGCGATCACATTTCAGATTGACGACGGACAAGCATTCCTCTTCTTGCAAGCCCAATTTTTTCTTTGACACATCCATAATCAAGGCAAACCACTTCTTGTTGTTTGCATGACGAAAAACTGCAAAATTCGGATACTTCACCCAAGGATACTCTGCTTCTGTCAAATATGTTTCTAAAATATATTGTTCTAACGTGTTACGATTCATTTTTCAACGCTCTACGACAATAGTTAATAAAACCAAATCCGTATCACCAGTATTGGTAATACTATGCGACGAGCCTTTTTTACAGATATGACAAGTTCCGGCACACAGCACTTCTTCTTTTCCATCACAAATGGCTTTTCCATTGCCAGACAACACATAATTGATGTCATCGCTGGTTTCATGCGTATGCAATCCGATAGACCCGCCTGGATGAATCGAACAGGGAATAACTTTTCCTTGTTCATCTATGTACATTTTTGCCGTCATTGTACCAGTTCCATTGTTCATCCCCGGCACAGTAATTTCCTGTTTTTGATTAAAGTCTATGAGCATATCGTCTTCTCCTCATTAGAATTTTATCTCTTTTTATACAAGACCAATTCCGGATTTACTCCGTCTTTTTCATACGTGCACACAAGCAGAAAATCCATGCTGGCGACCACGCCGAAACATCGTTCTCCGCCGAATTCGCAGGGGAACTGATTGCCGAGATAGGTCTTGCGGTCATCCAAAAATTTCACCGATTGTCCGTTCGGCAAGATATACGCAAGATTGACCTGTTTTCCTACCAGAGCATATAATGCTTCGACCGTCGGCAGCCCCTCGATGTGAAGCTGATTGATTTCCTGTATCAGTTGTTTCTTGAACGCCTCAAATTGTCCGTCGTCACTGAGTGCATCATAGTGTTTCCAATAATCCAGTGTCGGAAGCAACACCTGTAAATATTCACGTGCTTGTTTCTCGGTACATGTTTCGTTTTTCATGTTTTTGACACAAACATCAATCAAATCATCCATATCATGATACGTATATGTTCCATCGGCATAACACCACCTGCAGTAGTCCTCATTTAAGGTACCGTCTTGATTTCTGCCGATAATGGAATCATCTTCTATGGGCATCCCGCAGCACTGACAAATCAATTGTCTTGGCGAACCCAAAAGTGTGTTGATAGAAACATCAAATAATTCGGACAGCAATTTTAATGTCTCTGTATTTGGAACGGTCTCTCCGTTTTCCCAGCGCGAAACTGCCTGTCTGGTAACAAATACTTTTTCTGCAAGCGCATCCTGCGACATGCCGTTTTTCGTGCGAAGTTTATATAGGATCTCCTTGGTGTTCATAGAAAGCACCTCCTTGCACGTATAAGTATAATCGGAAGCCGCTTTCGAGACAAGCAACTCGCTGTTGCGTCTTTTCTTATCGCATGTTTGAAAAACAGAGTTTTCAAAGTACAGATATACTTACCCCTTCAGTCCTCTTTCCTGTCTGTCCATATCTTCAACGACAATATCATAAATTTCTCCAAGACCGGCGCAATACTCCAAGACTTTCCAAGGTTCATTGGTGTGAAAATGAATTTTAATCAAGTCTTCATCACCAACTGCCAGCAAGCAGTCTCCCTGAAAATTGCTTGTGAAGTAGTCGTTGATTGCATCTTCATCAAGATTGTTTCCTTCGATCAAAAGCTGTGTGTCATATCTGAATTCTAACATATTTTTCCTCCAAATTCTTGTAAGTAAACAAAAAAGCACTCCGTTTGGAGTGCTTTTCATGGTGGAAGTTACAGGGCTCGAACCTGTGACCCTCTGCTTGTAAGGCAGATGCTCTCCCAGCTGAGCTAAACTTCCGAGCTGGTTTGCTGTTCTCTTGAGAACGATATTTATTATACATGGTCTTTTTCAATTTGTCAACAAAAATTTTATGTTTTTTTCAAAAACAAGGAAGAAGTCTCCCTCTTCCTTGTTTTCGCCTGTTTATCGCTGATTTTGCCGCTGAATCGCATCGGCAATCTGCCGATTGACCTGATCCACTTCCTCTCGGAATGCCCGCGCAGAAACGCGCTGTGCACCGTGCGAGAAAATAATAATCTGCTCGATGCCGTCGGATGTCGCCACGCGCACATTGCGGCGGCCGCTGATTTCGTAAGAGACCTTCTCAATGAACATATCTGCGGTTTCTGCCTCTTTGGTGTACACCACATGGATGTTGTGATAGCTGTCAATCATACCAGCTCTTCCCGGCACGCGGTACGCATCGAACACCAGAATCAATTCACAGCGGCGGTATGCCTGATAATTGCACAGCATATCCATCAGCACCTGCCGCGCCGCATCCATATTGTCCTTGGCAATTTCGTTCAAATCATCCCACGAGAAAATAATATTGTAGCCGTCTACCAGCAGATAATCGCGCGCCGGTTCCAGCTGACGCAAAACCTCGCGCGGCTGGTCATACCGCATGGCTTTTTGTGACCGGAACGCTCTGGGCTGTATGGTGCCGTATGTCCGTTCAAAAATCTTCTTGAGTTCTTTGTCCAATTGTGCCGAGCTGCTGTAAGCCGCCTTTACCGGACGAGAAATCACCTGTTCTTCTTGTTTTTTCTCTCCCGCCGGCTGATAGGTCAGCGGCAAATGCATATGCTGTTCGACTTCATTCCACTTGACCGGATAACCTGCTCCGTGCGAGCAAAAGACCGAATCCGGCGTGTGTTCCAAGTCCGCTTCCGGCTGATATCCCGCTTGTTCGATCACCTGTTCTGCCTCGTGGCAAGGACGATAGCCGTCCACCGTCAGCGAAAGGCGTCCTGTTCCGCGCGTATAGGCAACGACCTCCATCGGATAATCCCGCATGGAAGAAACCGGCGCCGTGCCCGTCAAAACAGAATACGTTCCGTCCGTCTCCGGCGGATCAAACGTGCCGCCGCGCGCCGGAATGTCCGTCATGGCGCGTCCGATAAATTCCTGCGGCACCTCTAGCCGAAAGGCGTACCACGGTTCCAGCAGCATGGACTGCGCCTTCATCAAGCCCTGCCGAATGGCACGGTAGGTTGCCTGCCGGAAATCACCGCCCTCTGTGTGCTTGGCATGCGCCTTGCCGGACAGCAGTGTTATCCGCATATCGGTAATTGGTGAACCGGTCAGCACGCCCAAATGTTCGCGCTCTGCCAGATGCGTCAAAATCAGACGCTGCCAATTCCGATCCAGCTTGTCCTCACTGCAAACCGTATCAAATTCCAAGCCTGCGCCGCGCTCCAACGGTTCCAGCAGCAAATGCACCTCTGCATAATGGCGCAGCGGTTCAAAATGTCCCACACCCTCGACAGGTGCCGTAATCGTCTCTTTGTATACAACATGACCTTCTCCAAACGAGACATCAAGTCCAAAGCGTTCCGCTATCATGCTCTTGAGAATTTCCAGCTGAATTTCACCCATGAGCTGAATATGAATCTCCTGCAGGCGTTCATTCCATATAATATGCAGCTGCGGGTCTTCTTCTTCCAGCTGTTTGATGCTGCGCAGTGTAGACGGGACGTCTGTGCCCTCCGGCAAAATCAGCTGATACGTCAGCACCGGTGACAAAACCGGCTCGATAGAAACCGGTTCCAATCCCAGCGCATCGCCGGGCTGGGTGCGTTTGAGTCCCGTCACGGCGCACACGCTGCCCGCCGGCACGCTGTCCGCCATCTGATATTTTTCACCGGAATACAGACGAATCTGATCTACTTTGTCTTCCCAGACGTCTTCTTCCTGTACAGAAAGCCCTGCATTGGTCAGCACGGTTTTGACTTTCAGTCCGCCGCCCGTAATTTTCATCCATGTCAGGCGATTGCCCTGCGGGTCGCGGGAAATCTTATATACTTTCGCGCCAAATTCCTTCGGATACACCGGATCGACGGTGTATGCTTGGATGCCATCCAAAAATTTTTCCACGCCTTCCAGTTTGAGCGCGGAGCCGAAAAAGCAAGGGAATATCTGCCGATGCACAACAGCATGGCGCAGTTGTTCCTGTGTCAGTACGCCTTCTTCCAAAAACGCTTCCATCAGCGATTCATCACACATAGCTGCTTCTTCATCGCGCTGGGCGGCATCTCGGTCAAACGAAAAATCAACGCAGCTGTCACTCAACCGGCTTTTGAGCTGTGCCAGCACAGTGTCATAGTCTGCGGTATCCAAATCCATTTTATTGATAAACACAAATGTCGGGATGCGATACTGCTCCAGCAGCTTCCACAACGTTTCCGTGTGTCCCTGCACGCCTGCGCTGCCGCTGATGACCAAAATCGCATAGTCCAGCACCTGCAGCGTTCGCTCCATCTCTGTGGAGAAATCCACATGTCCCGGCGTATCCAGAAGCATAAGCCGCATGTGCTCCCGCTCTAAAATCGCCTGTTTGGAGAAAATCGTAATGCCGCGCTCTCGTTCCAAATGATAAGTATCCAAAAAGGCGTCCTGATGATCGACACGCCCTAATTTTTTCAAGTTGCCGCTGACATACAGCATGGCTTCGGAAAGAGTCGTCTGTCCCGCATCAACATGCGCCAACAGACCGGCACAAATACATTTTTTCTGTTTTGTTTCTGATAAGCTCAACTTGGCTCCTCCCTTCGCCGCAATGGCATTATTATATCACAACCACTCGATAAAGTCGATTTTCTCTTTTATGACGTACCATCCATATAAGAAAACTGCTGCACAAAAGATTGTGCAGCAGCTCTTATCAAACATACAGATATATCAATTACTCTCCCAGATGCCAGATGTCGCGATTGTACTCGGCAATGGTGCGGTCGGAGGAGAACATTCCCGCTTTGGCAATGTTCACCAGACATTTGCGCCGCCAGCCCAGTGGATCGCAGGCGTAATCGCTGAGCGCCTGTCCCTTGCGCACGACGTATGCATTGAAGTCCGGCAGCGTCTGGAACCAATCTTTGCGAATCAGTTCATCGTGCAGGCGAGTCAGATTTTCAGCTCGGCCAGCAGCCATCATTTCCGGACCAGTGAGGAATCTGATGGCGCGGCGGATGTTGGCATCGCCCTCTACCCACTGTGCGGGGTTGTAATCGCCAACCGCATAGCGATGGATGACCTGATCGGAGGTCTGACCAAAGATATAGATATTTTCTTCGCCCACCTGCTGGCTGATTTCCACATTGGCACCGTCCATCGTGCCCAGTGTCAGTGCGCCGTTCAGCATGAACTTCATATTGCCGGTGCCGGACGCTTCCTTGGAAGCAAGGCTGATCTGTTCCGACAGGTCACAGGCAGGGATGAGCTTCTCGGCGGCGGTGACGTTGTAATTCTCTATACATACCACCTGCAGCCACTTAGACACCTCCGGATCTGCGGCGATTACCTTAGACAAGGTCAGCAGGGCATGGATGATATCCTTTGCAATCGTATAAGCCGGTGCCGCCTTGGCACCGAAGATGCTCACCAGCGGAACAGCAGGCAGATGTCCTGCCTTGATCTCATGGTATTGATGGATGAGATACAACAGATTGAGCTGCTGACGCTTATACTCGTGCAGGCGCTTGGACTGGATATCGAACACCGCATTGGTGTTGACGCTCACCTTCTGGGTATGCAGCAGCCAATCCGCCAGCGCTTCCTTATTGGCTTTCTTCACGGCGGTCAGCTCGTTCAGCACGGTCTCATCATCGGCAAAAGCCAGCAGCTTTTCCAGCTCGGCTGCGTCCTTGCGGAAACCGGCGCCGATGTGCTTTTCCAGCTCGGTTGTCAGGCGCGGATCGCACGCCAGCAGCCAGCGGCGGAACGTGATGCCGTTGGTCTTGTTGTTGAACTTTTCCGGATACAGCGCATAGAAGCCGTGCAGCTCGGAGTTTTTCAAAATCTCGGTGTGCAGTGCCGCCACACCGTTGGTGGAATGGGTAAAGTGAATATCCATATGCGCCATATGCACCCGATTCTCCCTATCAATGATGGCAAGGCTTTCGTCCTCGGTGCGGGTTCGAGCCAGCGCGTCCAGCTTTTCAATAATAGGCATCAGCTGCGGCACAACGGCATCCAAATACGCACGAGGCCACTTTTCCAGTGCTTCGGCCAGAATGGTGTGGTTGGTATATGCGCAGGTCTTTGTGACAATCTCCACAGCTTCTTCAAATGCAACCCCGCGTTCACCCAGCAAACGGATAAGCTCCGGAATGACCATGCTTGGGTGGGTGTCGTTGATTTGGATGGCAACATAGTCTGCCAGATCATGATACTTGCAGCCGCGTGCAGCGCACTCTGCCAAAATCAGCTGCGCACCGGCAGAAACCATCAGATACTGCTGGTATACCCGCAGACGGCGTCCCGCTTCATCCGAATCATCCGGATACAGGAACAGGGTCAGATTCTTGTCAATGGCGGTCTTGTCAAACGCAATGCCGTCATGGACGATGCTCTCGTCGATGGTATCCAAGTCAAACAGATTCAGCGTGTTGGTGCGGCCTTCATAGCCGGTGACAGCCAGCTTGTACAGCCGCGCCGTGTACTCCTTGCCTGCCAGCTGCACCGGATAGGTAATATCGGTCTTTTCTGCCCAGCTGTGCTCGGTGAGCCAAGGATCCGGCTTTTCGTTCTGCACACCGTCCTCAAAAGACTGGTGGAACAGGCCAAAGTGGTATCGCAGTCCCACGCCGTCACCCGGCAGTCCCAGCGTTGCCAGCGAATCCAAAAAGCAGGCAGCCAGACGGCCCAAACCGCCGTTGCCGAGAGAGGGTTCCGGCTCTACCTCTTCAATGTCCGAAAGACACTTTCCGGCAGCTGCCAGTGCATCCCGCGCTTCATCGTACAGTCCCAGATTGATGAGATTATTGGACAGCAGCTTGCCGATCAGAAATTCAGCGCTGATATAGTACAGCTTGCGGCCGGTGACAGGCTGCACGCGGTCGGCGCTCTTGCGCCGGACAAGTTCCAGCAGTGCCAGATACAGCTCCTGATTTGTGCAGTGCGCCAGCGGCTTTCCCGTGAGATTCTGTAACGTTTCAGTAAAGTTCATAAACAAATCCTCCTTCGGTATGGAAAACAGGTTTGACATCTATGTTTCAAAATATACCATCGAGAACCGGCAAAATCTTGCCTTAACAGCGCAAACTATGGTACAATCCTATCATCAGGAGGTGAGACGATGCGAAATCAGGCTTCTTTGCAGGAAACCAAACAGCATGGCGCTGTACGGTTCCCGTTCAATCTGTATCCCTGCACCATTCCGGGGGACTTCCCGCAAGTGGCACTTCACTGGCACGAAAGCATGGAGCTTGTCTTTGTCAAGCGCGGCACTGGGCTGATACAGGTGGGTGCTGTGACCTATCCAGCCTGTCAGGAGGATATTTTCATCTTTGCTCCGGGGACGCTGCATGCGCTGCGGCAGGCAGAGAGCCGGAGCATGGAATACGAAAATATTATCTTTGAGCTGGAGCTTTTGGGCGGCGCAGAGGATATTTGCGCCGAGAAATACCTGCTCCCGATCCAAAGCGGGAGATTGTCTCTGCCTGCCCGTCTGACCTCCAACGATTTGTGCTATTCGCAAGCCGCCGCCTGCCTGCGGGAAATAGAAGATGCCAACCGTTCCAAGATCTCCGGCTATGAGCTTATCATCAAAGGAGCACTGCTGCGTTTTCTGGCGCTGCTTCTTGCACAGGGAAAACAGCAGCTCCCAACAGAAACCGCCGACACCCGCCGGCTGAAAACCGTTCTGCAATGGCTTTCCGCACAGTATGCCGAACAGCTTCATGTTGCTGATGCCGCTGCCGTCTGCTCGTTCAGTGCCAGCCACTTTATGCGGTGGTTCCGGCAAATGACCGGTCAGAGCTTTATTTCGTTCCTGAAAGAGTACCGTCTAAACGCCGCTGCCGAAGCGCTGCATACCACAGACGAACCCGTGTTAACCATTGCTTCCCAGTGCGGATTTGAAAATCTCTCCTATTTTAATCGGTCATTTAAGGCACATTTTGGCATGACACCGCGCGAATACCGAAAAAAATAAATCAAAAGCGACCGTCTCGCATCTCCATGTAAGAGAGCGAACGGCCGCTTTGCTTTTGTCAGATTTCCGGCGGCGGGCAGCAGCTTTCCCGCAGGATGAGCCGATGCGGTACGATGATCTTGGTTGCCAGAAGATTTGGATTTTCAATATGGTTGATGGTCTGGCTGGCGGCTTCCATGCCCAGCTGATAAGGATTCACGTCCACGGTGGTCAGCTGCGGGCTGGTAATGCGCGAAAACAGCGAATTATTAAAGGACACAATGGAAAGGTCTTGAGGGATGCGCAGACCCAGCTTGCCGCACAACTGTTCCAGCACCACGGCCAGAATGTCATCGCTGACCAACACGGCAGTGGGATGATCCGGCGCGGTGAGAAGCGTTCGCAGCGAGCTTTCATCCGCATCGTTCAGCGCGTCGATTTCCACGCAGTCCTCTTTACGCAGCGTGATCCCGTGCTTGAGCAGAGACATCTGGCAGCCGCGTTTGCGCTCCGCAGAGAAAATCATAGCATTGCTGACTCCGAAATATGCAATGCGGCGGTGCCCCATTTCATAAAGGTAATCCGTGGCTTCCTCTCCGGCAAGCACGTTGTCGTTGTCGATATAAATGGTCTGGTTTGCCGACTGCGCCGCCTTGCCCACGATGACATGCAGCAAGCCCTCCCTGCGCAGATAAGCCGCCACGGGGCAGTCTTTTTTGGAGTAAAGCAGGATGAATCCATCCACCTGTGCATTGGCCACCATGCTTTGAATGGCATCCAGCACTTCGGCATCGTCTTGACCGGTGATGACCGTATTCACATACTGCCGCTGGTTGCAAAACTGTCCGATGCCGCGGATAATCTCCAAATGGAACGCATTTTCGTAGACGTCCCGCTGAGAAGACGGCAAAATAATACCGATGGTCTTGGAAAACGCCTCCACCGGTTCGGTTTCAAGGTTCGGCTGATAGCCCAGCTGTGCCATGACGCGGCGCACCCGTTCCTTGGTTTCCCGACTGATGGAAGGGCTGTCCTTGCAGGTGCGCGAGACTGTGGAAGGCGAAACGCCAGCCGCCGCCGCGACATCTTTGATGGTAACTGCCATAATCTGTTCCTCCCTGATTGATTACCCCTATTGTAAAGATGTCTGCACGCAATGTCAATGTTTGCGAAAGGATTTGCATAATTCATGCAACATCATTTTCGCGTCCCCTTGACGATTTTCACAAAGAATCGCGCATTTAGTTGTATAAAACATAGAAAATTTATTTTTATGTCGGAAATACCTTGTAAAAATTGTAAAATTGAATTATTATTGTTGCACAAGGAAACGCAAACGCAGTGCAACAATTGCGCGAAACAATGCAAAGAGAGGATTCAAGGAGGAAAATTATGACAACGACGACATTTTCGGCTGTCGTGGCGGCACCCTTCAACGGAAAACTTGTTCCGCTGAGCGAAGTTCCGGATGAAACTTTTGCCAGCGGCGTTCTGGGTGAAGGTATCGCCATTGAGCCGTCTGACGGTCTGTTTTGCAGCCCTGTGGATGGCACCGTGGCAATGATTGCGGAAACCAAGCACGCCATTGGCTTTGCGGCAGACAGCGGGCTGGAGGTTCTGGTTCATGTAGGTTTGGAAACGGTCAGCCTGAACGGCGAAGGTTTTGAGATTCTCGTCAAAGCGGGAGATCCGGTCAAGCAGGGTCAGCCCGTGGCAAAAGTGGATCTCGACTTGATTCGCAGCCGCGGCCTGAAAACCATCACTTCCATCGTTTTGACTGGCGGTGCAGATGATATGCAGCTGCACTGTGCAAAAGGTACCGCAAAGGCAGGCAAGACGCAGATGATAACCCTTACAGAAAAAGAACAGGCTGTTGAGGCATCGAAAGCAGCTCCTGCCGGCGAAGAAGCCAATGCAAAGAAGTCCAAGAAAAAGGGATTCATCAATTTCGATTTTCTGCAAAAACTGGGCAAAGTGCTCATGACGGTCATCGCCGTTATGCCTGCTGCCGGTCTCATGATCAGCTTGGGCAAGCTGGTACAGATGTGCGGCGCCGACATGGCAGCGGTCATGACCATCGGTACCACCATGGAAAACATTGGCTGGGCAGTTATCAACAATCTGCACATCCTGTTTGCAGTTGCCATCGGCGGCAGCTGGGCAAAGGAGCGCGCCGGCGGCGCATTTGCAGCTGTGCTGGCATTTGCACTCATCAATGTGATTACCGGCAACATTTTCGGTGTCACCAGCGCGATGCTGGCAGACCCCAATGCCATGACCCACACCCTATTCGGACAAGAAATCGCCGTCAGCGGCTATTTCACCTCTATACTGGGTGCTCCGGCTCTAAACATGGGCGTGTTCGTTGGCATCATCTCAGGTTTTGTCGGCGGTGTAGCTTACAATAAATACTACAACTTCCGCAAGCTGCCGGACGCACTGTCCTTCTTCAACGGCAAGCGCTTTGTTCCTATGGTGGTCATCGCTTATTCCGTGATCATCTCCATTGTACTTTCTCTGTTCTGGCCTGTTGTTCAGACCGGCATCAATAACTTCGGTATCTGGATTGCCAATTCTTCTGACACGTCTCCGATTCTGGCTCCGTTCATCTATGGTACGTTGGAACGTCTGCTGCTGCCGTTCGGCCTGCATCACATGCTGACCATCCCAATGAACTACACCTCTTTCGGCGGCACATATACAATTGCCACCGGCGTGAACGCAGGCTCTCAGGTATTTGGTCAGGACCCGCTGTGGCTGGCATGGGTCAACGACCTCATCAACTTCAAGAAGGCCGGCGACATGACCGCTTACACCAACCTGCTCACAACTGTTACTCCTGCCCGCTTCAAGGTTGGCCAGATGATCGGCGCTACCGGTCTGCTGCTGGGTATCGCGCTGGCAATGTACCGCCGTGTAGATGCCGACAAGCGTGCAAAGTATAAGTCCATGTTCATCTCCACCGCACTGGCTGTATTCCTCACCGGCGTTACCGAGCCACTGGAATTCATGTTCATGTTCTGCGCACTGCCGCTGTACATCGTGTACGCACTGCTGCAGGGCTGTGCTTTCGCTATGGCTGGTGTCATCCACCTGCGCCTGCACTCCTTCGGTAATTTGGAATTTATCACTCGTATCCCGATGTCTCTGCAGGCAGGTCTGTTCGGTGATATTATCAATTTTGTGATTTGTGTTGCTGCATTCTTTGCAATCGGCTACTTTGTGGCTTACTTCATGATTGGCAAGCTCAAGCTGGCAACACCGGGTCGTCTGGGCAATTTTCTTTAAAAGTTCCCGCTAAATAAGTTGGACTTTTACTAACTGGTA
>JABLTO010145970.1_pt1 | contig 17601 bp, 17 predicted proteins | sample 7160091 | NCBI WGS metagenome assembly JABLTO01 (sample SAMN14651225, study PRJNA627086) | human gut metagenome | isolation source: feces | host: Homo sapiens
AAAGAAAATACTATCTACAGGAGCGGTAGCCCTTGTAGCAATCAGTTGTTTTGGGACAAACACATTTGCTGATTCTAAAACTGAACTTAAGAACAGTATGGAAGTAAACATGCATGTTGATGCAAATGGTAATACAGAATATGAATATACTGTCATAAACGGCGAAATTCGTACAAATGGGTCTACATCAAAAAAGTTAACTAAAGGTCGCTTTGACCTTATATATGGGGTAATGAAAATGGATAGTGATAATATAGTTGTCACAGCAAAGAATGCTCCAAGTGGTGGAAAAACATCTTTTGAAATTGTTAGTGAATGGGGCGGAACTATTGCTAGTTCTGGTAGCAAAACATATGGTAAAGGTAGTACTTGGTCTGCAAAGGGGCATTATGGAATATTAGGTGTACTAAATTCTCCATCTGCTATTATTTGTCTTATTAATTCTTTACTTAATTTACTCATAAAAAATACTCCTTATTGACATTGATTTAATATTTTTATCATTGCCATAAAGGAGTATTTATTTTCATAAGCACAAAATATTTTACGTTCTCCAAAATAACTTGCACTGTAGCACTATCTATTTCTATAGTAACAATGATTATAATATTTGCATTTCCTGATTTTCTAGTTAGGTTGTTTTCTTCAGAATCAGATATAGCTGTTATAGATATGGCGAAAAAGGCACTGCTTTTATATGCACCATCATATTTATTTACATGGTTTATTATGACTGTAAGTGGAGTTTTGACAGGACTTGAAAAAGCAACTGAGTCTATTGTACTTATGTCAGCAGAATCAATAATACTACCACTGTTTAGTACTTTAGTTTTAACTCAACTTATTGGTGTTTATGGAATATTTATAACTCCAACAATTAGTGGGGCAGTATCTATAGTTGTAGCTATTATTCTTTGGAGAAAATGCATTAAAAGTGAAATAGAGAATTCTTAATATTAGAGTATCGATTTAAGATACTCTTTTTTAGTATAAAAATGTATAATTTATATATTATTAAATAAAAAATGGAAAAATATTGCAAAAGATGGAGGTTTGATATACTATATTATTGTTAAAATAAACGCGCGTTTATAGGATAAAAGGAGAATGAATTTTTATGAACAGCAATGAAATAGCAAAATTAGCAGGGGTATCAAGAAGCACTGTATCTAGAGTTATCAATAATTACCCAAATGTTCCTGAGGAGACAAGGAAAAAAGTATTAAAAGTAATAGATGAATATGACTATGTACCACATGCTTCTGCAAGAATGCTAGCAGGCGTAAAAAATAGAATTATAGGTCTTTTTATAATTGATATGGCAGAAAGGTCAGGAGGAATAAAAAATAGAATTACAAGAAGTCCTTATTATTTAGAATTTACAAGTTCTGTAATTGAGCATGCTAGTGAAAAGGGATATAAAGTATTAGTGCATATAATACATAACTCTAAAGGATATAAAGAAATTAAGGAATGTTTTTATAATAAAACTATTTCAGGAGGAATATTTATAGGGGAGAATAACAATGATGAAGTAATTAAAAAGATAATAAATTCTGGATACAAGGTAGCATTAATAGACCAAGATGTAAGAGAAGATGATGATTATAGTAAATGTATAATTGTTAATGCAGACAATTTCAAAGGAGCATATACTGCAACTAAGTATTTAATTGACTGTAACCATAGAAAAATTGCACATATTACTGGAGATATTGAAAAATTTTCTGCAATAGAAAGAATTAAAGGATACAAAAAAGCTTTAGAGGATGCCAATATTCCTATAAAAGATAATTTTATTGTAAAATCAAAATTTCTTGAGGAATCTGGATATGAATCAGCTAAAGAGTTACTATCAAATGATGACAAGCCAACAGCTATATTTGCAAGTAATGATAAGATAGCTATAGGAGCGATCAAGGCTATTCAAGAAGCTGGGCTAAGAGTACCGGAAGATATTTGTATAATAGGATTTGATGACATAGAAGAGTGTAAATATATAAATCCGCCATTAACAACTATAAAAATGGATTTAGAAAAAATGGCAGAAGTATCAACAGATGCAATTATCACATCTATTGAAGGAGAAGAAAACGTATACACTGATTATACAATTGGTGTTGATTTGATAGAGAGAAAAACTTGTATTGAGTTAAAAAAATATTTATAAAATAATTGAATATAAAAATTTAAGTGGGTTTATGTAGTGATTAAAGAGGGGGGATATATCATGGAAAAATATAGTTTGGGAATAGATATAGGTGGAACATTTATCAAATATGCTTTAGTTGATGAAAACTACAATATAAAAGAAAAATGGAAAATTAAAACTACTAAATTTGAAACAAAAGATGAGTTATATGACTACATATGTTCAAATATGAGATATATTGAATCAGTTGATGTTATTGGAATAAGTGCACCAGGTCTTATTGATGAATATTCAAATGTTAAATCATTTGCAGCACCAAATGTAGTTAGTATGTATGGAACAAATATAAATGATGAAATATCAAAAAGAGTAAATAAAAAAGTAGCTTCTATAAATGATGCAAAATCAGCAGGATTATGTGAGTTTGAAATAGGTAATGCAAATGGAAGTAAATCTTCAGCCTTTTTAATTTTAGGTACAGGTACTGGTGGTTGTTTATGTGACAAAGATGGAGTTGTATATGGAACAGATTCATTTGCAGCAGAATTTCACAACATCCCTTTTATGAATTTTGAAACTAAGAAAATAGACAAGATGGGTGACTATTCATCAGTGACAGGTTTGATAAATATATACAATAAAAAAGTTGATGAAGATAAACAAGTATCATATGGTCACGAAGTCTGTGAAAAATTTTTAGATGAAGATGAAATAGCTAAAGAAGTAGTAAAAGAATGGATACACAATATAGTAATCCAATTAATAGCTATAACAGTTACATATAATCCAGAAGTTATATGCATAGGTGGAGGTATATCAGAAGAAGATTGGTTTATAAATGAACTAAAAAAACACTACAAAGAAGTTTGTATAAAATATTTGGAAGCTGATTTTATAACAACTAAAATTGAAAGATGCAAATATAATAATGATGCAAATATTTTAGGTGCCATAATAAATGCCAATTTAAAAAATACAGAATTTATAGGACAGAAATGTTATGTGTAGTTTGGGAGAGGATAAAAGATGTTTAGTTATGAGGTTATACAGAGTTTAAATAACTTAGAATTATCTTTGTATGAATATATAATGAAAAATAATAAAAAAGTTATATATATGAGGATAAGAGAATTAGCAGATGAAGCGCATGTATCGACAACTACTATATTGAGATTTTGTAAAAAGTTAAATTGCGAGGGATTTTCTGAATTTAAAGTTAAATTTAAGATGTATATAGAGGAAAATAATATAAAAAAGGTTAGTGATGATACTTCGGAAATAATAAACTTTCTTAAGAATATAGAAGAGAGTGATTTAGATAGACGATTGGACAAGTTATGTGAAATGGTAAAGATGGCTAATACCATTATATTCCTAGGGATAGGTTCTTCAGGTATACTATGCAAATATGCAGCGAGGTATTTTTCTGCAATTGGCAAGTTTACATTTCATATAGATGATCCATTTTACCCTAAAAATTTTAAATGTCATGGTGAATGTTTGGTAATAGCATTATCTGTATCAGGAGAAACAGACAATACAATAGAAAATATTACTAGGTTTAAAGAAGAGGGATTCTCTGTTGCAAGTATAACAAATAGTGAAAATTGTACGATAGCTAAGATGTCAGATTTAAATTTACCTTATTATGTTCAACAAGTAAAAGTTAACTATAGTGATATAACTACACAATTACCAGTGCTATATATGATAGAGAGAATAGGAAAGAAGCTATATAATCAATATATAGTTGAATAGTTGCATTAAAGAGTTGTATTAAAGAATTGATAAAATAAAACAAGATGTTTTATTTTTGGATAAAATTTTTAAACTTGTGACATGTTTTTTTAGCTGTGAAAACAATTGCTAAAATAGAATTATAAGTTATACTTGTATTATAAGAGAGAAGGGGGACAATTAAATGATATATAAAGAATTAGACAAATTTAAAGATGATTTTTTATGGGGCTCGGCATCAGCTGCTTATCAAGTAGAAGGTGCTTGGAATCAAGATGGAAAAGGTGAAAGTATATGGGATATATATACTAAAAAGCCAGGAACAACTTTTAAAAATACAAATGGTGATATAGCAGTAGATCACTATAATAGGTACAAAGAAGATGTAGCTTTAATGGCAGAGATGGGGTTAAAAGCTTATAGATTTTCAATTGCCTGGACTCGTATATATCCAAATGGTAAAGGTGAAGTAAATGAAGAAGGATTAAAATTCTATGAGAATTTAATTGATGAACTTATAAAACATGACATAAAACCAATAATTACATTATACCATTGGGACTTACCACAACATCTTCAAGATTTATATGGAGGATGGGAATCAAGAGAAATAATAAATGATTTTAATGAATACTGTATAACACTTTTTAAAAGATTTGGGGACAAAGTAAAATACTGGGTTTCATTAAATGAACAAAATGTATTTTTAACACTAGGTTATTTAACAGCTTTACATCCACCAGGAGTTAAAGATCAAAAAAGAATGTTACAAGCAAATCATATAGCAAATTTAGCTAATGCAAAAGTTATTGAATCTTTTAGAGAATATGTTCCTAATGGTATGATTGGACCAAGTTTTGCATTTGGACCTACATATTCATATAGTTGTAATCCAGAAGATGTTTTATCAGCAGAGAATGCAGAAGATTTAAACTGCAACTGGTGGCTTGATGTTTATTGTAAAGGTACATATCCATCATTTGCATTAAAATATTATGAAAGATTAGGAATAGCTCCAGTAATTGAAGATGGTGATCTTGAATTATTAGAAAAAGGAAAACCTGATTTCATAGGAATAAACTACTATCAAACAGCAACTGTTAAAATGAATCCATTAGATGGGGTGGGTATAGCAGAAGTTATGAATAATACAGGTAAAAAAGGTACTTCAAAAGAAAGTGGTATACCTGGTGTTTATAAAAATACAAAAAATCCACATTTAGAGACTACTAACTGGGATTGGGCAATTGACCCAACTGGATTAAGAATAGGTCTAAGAAGATTAACAAGTAGATATGGTTTACCTATATTAATCACAGAAAATGGTCTTGGTGAATTTGATAAGCTTGAAGAAAACGATATCGTAAATGATGAATATAGAATAAAATACTTAAGTTCTCATGTTAAAGCTTGTAAAGAAGCTATAACAGATGGAGTAGATCTTTTAGGATATTGTACATGGTCATTTACAGATTTATTAAGCTGGTTAAATGGATATCAAAAACGTTATGGATTTGTATATATTGATAGAGATGAAAATGATGAAAAAGACTTAAGAAGAATCAAGAAAAAAAGTTTCTATTGGTATAAAGATGTTATAAGTAGCAATGGAGAATTATTAGAAGAACAGGTAATTCAATATTCAATATAATATATAAAATAAAAAATAAAGTTTGCATAAGGCAAAGGTAAAAAAGAAGGGGAGATTATTATGAAAAAAATATTATTAGTATGTTCAGCAGGAATGTCTACAAGTTTACTTGTAACTAAAATGAAAGAAGCAGCAAAACAAATGGGAGAAGAAATAGAAATACAAGCTTTACCAATAGCTGAGTGTTCAAGTGTAATTAATGAAGTAGATATAGTACTTTTAGGACCACAAGTACGTTTCCAAAAACCACAAGTAGAAAAACTTTCAAATGGAACAATACCAGTAGAGGTAATTGATATGAGACAATATGGAATTATGGACGGGAAAGGAATTCTTGAAAGTACATTAGATAAAATAAAAGTAAAATAATATAGTAAGTGAGGGGAAATTAAAATGAATATGATGGAAAAGTTTCAAGAGGGTATTGAAAGAGTCTTAGTTCCGCTAGCTTCAAAGTTAAATTCACAAAGACATATTTGTGCAGTAAGGGATGCATTTATATTGTCATTTCCACTGACAATGGCGGGATCTTTAATGACATTACTTAATTTTGTTTTATTATCACCAGATGGATTTATTGCAAAATTACTTAGATTAGAATCGATAATTCCTAATTTAGCAGATTATCAACAAATATTTAGTCCTGTTTTAAAGGGATCAGCAGATATATTATCTATATTAATAGTATTCTTGATTGCTAGAAATGTGGCCAAAACGCTTAAAGCAGATGATTTATTATCAGGATTAACAGCAGTTTCTGTTTATTTTATAATATATCCAGATTATGTATTTATGAATGATGTAAATAATTTATCAACAAAATTCATGGGAGCACAAGGATTATTTGTAGCTATATTAGTTGGATTATTAGTTGGGGAATTTATGGCAATTTTATCAAAATCTAAAAGATTAGAAATAAAAATGCCAGATCAGGTACCTCCTGCAGTTGCAAGATCATTTAAAGTATTATTACCTATAATAATAATAACTTTATCATTCTCAATAGTAAACTTTTTAATTAAACAAGTATCACCAGGTGGATTACATGAATGGGTTTATACTGTAATTCAAGCTCCATTAACACAATTAGGTCAGAATGTAGGTTCTGTAATTGTATTTGCACTTTTATGCCAAGTAATTTGGGCAATGGGTATACATGGACCAAATACAATAGCAGCTGTACGTGATACTATGTTTGCAGAAGCTCAAAATGCTAATATGTTATATGTTGCTCAACATGGTACTGCTTGGGGAGCACCTTTCCCAGTAACATATAGTGGATTATTCGATGGCTTTGCTGCATACGGAGGATCAGGAGCAACATTAGGATTAATAATTGCAATACTATTATTTAGTAAGGCTAAAGAGCATAAAAGTATAGCTAAACTTTCACTTGCACCAGGAATATTTAATATAAATGAAATGGTTATATTTGGATTACCTATAGTATTAAATCCAATATATATAATACCATTTGTTTTAGCACCAATAGTAAATATATTAATAGGATATGGAGCAACTTGTGTATTTAAAATAATGCCACCAATAGCATATGGTGTGCCATGGACTACACCAGGACCTTTAGTACCATTCTTAGGAACAGGAGGAAATCTTGTAGGTCTATTAATGGGTATAGTATGTTTAGCAGTTAGTGTATTAGTATATGCACCATTTGTAATAGCAGCAAGTAAAGCAGCACAAATGAACGACTCAGAAAAAGAATTAGGAGAAGGTGCAATTTAATATTATATAATTAGAGGTGATATAAATGGAAGGTATGGAATTAATAGCATTTGAAATTATAAGTAATGTTGGAACAGCAAAATCATTAGCAGTAGAGGCACTAAGGGATGCTAGAGAAGGTAAATATGAAGAAGCAGAAGAAAAGTTAGCAGAAGCATCAAAATATTTTGTGAATGGTCATCATGCACATGCATCATTAATACAAAAAGAAGCATCAGGAGATAAAGTTGAACCTTCATTAATAATAATGCATGCAGAAGATCAAATGATGTCAGCAGAAACTATTAAATTCTTAGTAGAAGAAATGATAGAAATGTATAAAGATTTAAGAAAAGAAAAAGTAAGTGTATAATTTATTTAAATATAAATATAGATAGATGACAAAAAAATCTAGTTATTAGTTGAATGCTAATAACTAGATTTTTTATGGTATAATATTATAAAAGTCGACAACTGGGAGGGCATTATGGAGAATAGAAAAATATTATTTTTTGATATAGATGGAACTCTGTTATCACACAGAACACTGCAAATACCAGAAAGTGCAAAGAAATCAATAAGAAAAGCAAAGGAAAAAGGTCATCTTGTTTTTATAAATACAGGTAGAACTATTTCTGTAGTAAATAAAGAGATTAAAGAATTAGGATTTGATGGATATATCTGCGGATGTGGAAGTTATATAGAAGTTGATGGAGAGGTTATTTACTCAAATGATATTGATAAAAGTAAATACGCTGAAATAATAAATAAAATAGAAGAATATGATTTAGATGTTGTATTAGAAGGAAGAGAAGCTGTATATTACAACAGAGACACATCTACAGATGCTATTTTAACTGATTTTATAAAAAATAATTATCCGGTAAGCACTTATAAAGATGAAAATCTTCAATTTGATAAGATGTATATGAAGTACGGAGATAATGAAAATCTAAAAGATTTCTGTGATTTTACTAAGGATTTATTTGATTTTATAGATCACGGAAATGGTGGAGGAGAAATGGTTCCAAAGGGACACTCTAAGGCAACAGGTATAGATTTTGTATTAAATCACTACAATATTGATGATAAAGATAGTTATGCTTTTGGAGATAGTAATAATGATATTCATATGTTTGAGAGAGTTACAAATAGTATAGTTATGGGTAATGGAAATCCAGAATTATTCGAAAATGCTACTTTTGTAACTAAAGATATAGATGAAGATGGTATAGAGCATGCTATGAAACACTTTAATATAATATAAGTAAAATTAAATATAATAATTAAGACACCTTAGGTTGTAGAGAACGTAAAATAATTTGTGCTTATGAAAATAAATACTCCTTTATGGCAATGATAAAAATATTAAGTCAATGCCATAAAGGAGTATTTTTTATATTTATAAATATATGTAGTTGAATCAGTTTTATAAGAGCCATATAACAGTATCATTTCAAATTTATAATTTTCATCCATATCACAAAATAAAAATTATCATATAATATTGTTCGTAATTGGGATAAATTGTATAATGATATAAAAAATAAGGGAGATAAAAGATAGTGAGAATTTCAGCAGTAATATAACTTGCAAAAAGCTACATGTTATTAGGGATTATAGGGGTATTTATTCTTATCAGTGCATTTCTGATAGGCTACTTTTTAATTTACAAAAAACTAATGAAAGGAACTAAGAAATTAAAGATAAGCAAAATCCTACTATGGACTATATTTATAATTTATATAATTATAGTAATGGGGGCAACTCTTGTAGACAGAGTTTCAGGATATGAAAGTGTAAACCTACATTTATTTAGTTCCTACAAAGATGCATATAATAGTTTTTCTATAGGAGAATGGAGAAATTTAATTTTAAACATATTAATGTTTGTTCCTATTGGAATCTTAATGCCATTACTTTTTAATAAATTCCAACAATGGTACATAACTTATTTAGTAGGTTTTGTAGCAACTTTGTTTATAGAAATACTACAATTTATAAGTAAACGAGGTATATTTGAAATTGATGATATTATAAATAATTTTCTAGGATGTGCCATAGGATATGGAATAGTAATGTTTTTTATATCATTATTCAAAAAGAAAAAATCTTTAAATATACTAGTTTATCAAATACCTTTAATAGTAAGTATTATTTCTATTAGTGTAATATTTATAAATTATCATAAATAAGAATTGGGGAATTTATATGTTACTAATAGTTACAATATAGACATGTCAAAAGTAAATGTTAGTACTGATATTAATATTGATGATAAGTCAAAAAAGGCAGATGTTTATAAAGCATATATTGGAAGTAAAGAAGATGCTATTAACTTAGGTAAAAAAATTTTTTCGAAGGTAAATAGTAAAATAGATGAATCTAAAAATGATGAATATGATGAAACTATAATATTTAAAGATGAAAATGAGGATTATAATTTATGGGTTGATTACAAAGGTCTTACAACTTGGTTTAGTGATTATACTCAATTTGATTCTAAAGGAAAGGAAAATTTAACATATGAAGAAGTAAAAACTTTATTAAGTAAATTTGGTATTGAACTTCCTAAAAAAGCAAATTTTGAAGACAATGGAAAAGGAAATTACTCCATATCACTAGAAATGGTTAAATATAAAGATAATTATCTTGATGGACAGTTAACATGTGAAATTAGTGAAAATAATACAATTTCTAATTTTAATAATAAAATAATTTCTTATAAACCATATAAAGAGTACAATATTTTATCTTTAAAAGATGCCTATGATAAGATTTTAAAAGGTGAGTTTAGATTAAATAATGTGTTAAGAAAAGACTCTAATATGAATGTTACAAATGCTAAATTAACGTATGTTTTAGACAGCAAAGGATTTTATCAACCTGTTTATAATTTTACTGCCAACATTGATGGTGAGAAAAATCATAATATATATATACCTGCATTGAAAACAGTGAATAAATGACATAAAGTTAGAGATATAATAAGTTATGTAGTGAAATCCAACTGTTAGATCAAAATTTAATTATTGGTATTTACTACAAAAGCTTTAAGGAAAATACAAAAAATTAAAAATAATATATAAATCTAAAAATAAGAAGTAGAGGTTATGTCAAAATAAAAGATAATACTATAAAAATGAATGGATGAACTTTCAGTGAGTTTATCCATTCATTTTTGTGTACAATTTATAAAACCACAAAATTATGAAAATATGATGAAATAACAGATACTTATGCTTGTGTTATAATAAAGATTTTAAATTTAATGCTTTTTATATTCAATTAAACATTATATTATATACTATAGGCAGAAATTTTAGATTATTAGGAGGAATATTATGGGGAAAGCATCTTTAGAAGAAAAAACATACATGTATATGCCCAAAAAAGATTACGCAGTTTATTATTATAAGGATGATGAAATAGATGAAATACCACTTCATTATCATGAATTTTATGAAATACTTTTTCTTATAGATGGAAATTTAGATTATATAATAGGTGATGAAATATATCACCTACAGAAGGGGGATTTATTATTTATACCTCCAGGAGTATTTCATAATCCTATCATACATAATTTTGATATACCTTATGAAAGATATGTAGTTTGGATATCTGTATTTGCAATGAATAAAATTTTTGAACTAGATGAAGATGCAGATATGTTTAAAGATGAATCAGTTAACAAATTATTTTTATTTAGAACTGAAGGATATACGAGGATAGCTTTAGAGGGGAAATTTAGAGAACTTTTTAATTCCTATGAAGAAAAAAAATTTTGTTATAAAAGTGAGGGATATTCAATTATTACTCAAATTCTAACTTTATATAATAGAGAATTGTATAATAGAAGTCAAAATATAATTAATGGAACTACAGATACATTAATAAGTAGCATACTACATTATATAAATGCCAATATAGCACAAGATTTGTCTTTAGATAAAATTTCATCTGTTTTTTTTACTAATAAATATACAATATCTCATAAATTTAAGGATATTATGAAAATTTCATATTACCAATATGTTATTCAAAAAAGATTGAGTATAGGAAAACAATATTTATTAGAAGGAATGCCAGCTAATACTGTATATAAAGTATGTGGTTTTAGTGATTATGCTTGTTTTTATAGAGCTTTTAAGAAAGAATATGGATTTCCACCAAGTAAATTGAAGAAAATTCATAACGAATATATGAATATATAGTAGAACAGTGTTAAAAAATGAAATAAATTAGCAAGAATAACAATAATTAAAGCAATTATATGCATTTTAATTGTTATTAAATTTAATTATACTGTTAAAAGAGTCATAAAAACGTTTGCTTAAATTATATTGATTATGACAATAAATAGAGGGGAGGATAATATATTAATTTAAGCAAAGCAATAAATTTTATTTGGAGGAATTTTTATGAAACTAAAAAAGTTAGGGGTTTTATTAACTGTAATAACATCTTTTGCTGTTGGTGGATGTAGTTCTAGAGTAGATAGTGGTGATGTAGTTCATATGAAACTAGCTCATAATATGTCAGAAGATCATCCTATACATAAGTCTTTATCTGAATTTGAAAGATTAGTAGAAGAAAAAAGTGATGGAACAATAGATATAGAAATATATCCAAATGGAGTATTAGGTTCAGAAAGAGAAATGATAGAACTTACTCAAACTGGGGCTATAGATATAGCAAAAGTAAGTACAGGTGCTCTTGAAAGTTTTGAACAACAATACACTGCATTTGGGATACCTTATATATTTGACAACTTAGATCATTACTACTCTGTAATGGACGATAGAGAATTAATGGAAGAATTATATACTTCTACTTCTGAATCTGGATTTATGGGATTAACTTATTATGATTCTGGTGTAAGAAGTTTATATACAGCTTCAAAACCTATAATGAAACCAAGCGACTTGAAAGGACTAAAAATAAGAGTTCAACAAAGTCCTACAGCTATAAAAATGATTGACCTTATGGGTGGTTCAGCAACACCAATGGCATTTGGAGAAGTGTATACTGGATTACAACAAGGAGTTATAGATGGTGCAGAAAGTAATGAAACTGCTTTAACAACAAATAAACATGGTGAGGTTGCTAAGCATTTTTCATACAATCAACATACAATAGTGCCAGATTTAACAATAATGAATAGTAAGTTATATAACAAATTAACAGAAAAACAAAAAGAAGCAATAACACAAGCAGCGATAGAATCTACAGAGTATCACAAAAAGGTTTGGAATGAATCAATAGAAAATGCAGTAAAAGAAGCTAAAGCTATGGGAGTAAATTTCTATTATCCAGATACTAAGCCTTTCCAAGAAGCTGTTATGCCTTTACACGAGGAATTTAAAGAAAATCCAGATATAAAAATTATGTATGACAAGATAAGAAATAAGGTTAATTAAGGGGGAGTTATTAATATGTCAGGTTTAAAGAAGATATTAGACAAGTGCATAGAAAAATTTATAGTAATTATATTAACTGTAATGGTATTTGTTGCTTTATGGCAAGTTGCATCAAGATATGTATTTAACTCACCAAGTACAATATCAGAAGAATTATTAAGGTATTGCCTTATATGGTTGGCTATGTTAGGTTCAGCATATATGTTTGGATTGAGAGAGCATATATCTATGACATTCTTAGTAGAAAAATTTAATGAAAATGCAATACAAAAACTATCGATACTTTCAGAAGTTGTGATAATAATATTTTCTTTAACCGTTTTAGTATACGGTGGTATTAATATAACATCATTAACTATGAAACAGATATCAGCAGCTCTTGGAGTTTCAATGGGATATGTATATATGGTATTACCATTATCAGGAGTTTTAATGATTTTCTATGGTGTTAACAATATATTAAATATTATTAAAGAAAAGAATAACGTTGAAACTAAACAAATAAAAAAGTTTAGTTAAGAGTAAATCTTAAAATATGTAGGAGGAATTTTATGAGTTTTGCAGTTACAACAGGTCTAATTTTATTAATAGCCTGTCCAGTACTATTATTAATAGGAATACCAATAGCAATAAGTATAGCTGTATCATCTGTATTAGCAGTACTTGCATCATTACCAACGGATGTTTCTTTAATAACATCTGTACAGCGTATATTTACAGGTATGGATAGTTTCTCATTGTTAGCAGTACCATTTTTCATATTATCTGGAGTTATAATGAATAATGGGGGAATAGCTTTAAAGTTAGTTAATTTTGCAAAGTTATTTAGTGGAAAAATACCAGGTGCTTTAGCTCAGACTAATGTACTAGGAAATATGTTATTTGGATCTATATCTGGCTCATCAGTAGCAGCTGCAGCAGCTATTGGAGGGGTTTTAAACCCATTAGAAGAAAAGGAAGGATATGATAAAAACTTTTCAGCAGCAGTAAATATAGCATCAGCACCAATTGGATTATTAATACCTCCAAGTGGGATACTTATTATCTATGCTTTAGTAAGTGGTGGGACATCGGTTTCAGCATTATTTATGGCAGGATATCTACCTGGTATACTTTGGGGATTAGCAGTTATGGTTACAGCATATTTTATTGCTAAGAAAAATAATTATTCAGTTGCACCTAAGATGTCATCTAAAGAAAAATTTAAAGTATTCTTAGAAGCAATACCAAGTTTATTATTAATAATAATAGTTATAGGTGGTATAACAGCAGGAATATTCACTGCTACAGAAGGTGCAGCAGTTGCAGTTGCTTATTGTTTTATATTATCGTTCTTTTTTTATAAGTCAATAACATTAAAAGATATGCCGGCTATATTATTAGAATCAGGGAAAATGACAGCTGTTATTATGTTACTTATAGGAGCATCATCAGTAATGTCGTGGATAATGGCCTATACTAATATACCAAATTTAATAACTAGTTTATTATTAGGAATATCTTCAAGTAAAATATTAATATTCATAATAATGAATATCATACTATTAATTGTTGGTACATTTATGGACCTTACACCAGCAGTATTAATATTTACACCAATATTATTACCAATAGCAAAGAATTTTGGTATGGATCCAATTCATTTTGGAATAATGTTAATCACTAATCTTGCCATAGGAAATATAACTCCACCTGTAGGAAGTGCATTATTTATAGGATGCAAAGTAGGACAAACAAGAATAGAGGAAGTTATAAAATATATAATGCCATTTTATATAGCAATAATAGTTGTATTAGGACTTGTAACTTTTGTTCCAGATATAAGTTTAATGATACCGAAATTATTAGGGTTAATATAGAGATAAAGAGGAGATTAAAATGTCAATTAGAAATTTTGAATTTAAGTTTAAAGGCTTTGAAAATCACATAGTTAAATTTAGTTGTGAAGATATAGTTGCTAAAATATTAGTACTAGAAGAAGATATATTAAGAGTTATAATACATAATGAAAGTGGATTAAAATTAAATAAAACATGGTTAGTGGCTCCTGGTATGGAAGATATTCCTTTTGAAGGAAGAGATAAATTTGATACAACAGGATTTAGTCTACCAGAGTTTAAAGTAGAAGAAAAAGATGGTTTTGTAACAATAACTACATCTAAAATAGAGGCAGTAGTAAATCTACTTGACTTTAAAATTACTTGGTATTATATAGATGGTAATAAAAAAGTTGAGTTTATGAAAGATAGACAGACTCAAGCATACAACTTTAAAGGAGAGCTTGGTGATGGAATTTATCACTATATAAATAGAGGTAGATCAGAGCAATATTTTGGATTAGGTGAAAAATCAGGTAATTTAAATAGATATGGAAAAAGGTATAGAATGTTAAACATAGATGCTATGGGATATGATGCAGAAAGTACAGACCCATTATATAAGCATATACCTTTTTATATAACAAGAAATGAACAAACAGATTTATGTCATGGAATATTCTATGATAACATGTCTAATGCAATTTTTGATATGGGACAAGAATTAGATAATTATCATGGTCACTATAAATATTTCTACTCAATAAATGGAGATTTAGATTATTATGTAATAGCTAAAAAAGATATCCCATCTATAGTAAAAACTTTTAGCTGGATGACTGGTAAGACAATATTCTCGCCAAAATGGAGTTTAGATTATTCAGGATCAACAATGACATATACAGATATGCCAGATGCAGGAGAGCAACTAAAGAAATTTGTTGATTTATGTGAAGAACATGATATATTAAGTGGATCATTCCAATTATCATCAGGTTACACTTCAATAGGTGATAAAAGATATGTGTTTAATTGGAACAGAGACAAAATACCTTCACCAGAAAAATTAACACAATACTTCCATGAAAAAGGCTTAAGATTATGTGCTAATATAAAACCAGCTTTACTATTAGACCATCCAATGTTTGAAGAGTTAAAGGAAAAAAATCTATTTGTTAAAGAAGAAGATTCAGACAATCCTTACTTATGTCAATATTGGGATGAATTAGGAGCACACTTAGATTTCACTAATATAGAGACTATAAATTGGTGGAAAGAGCAAGTAACTAAGCAATTATTAGAATATGGAATAGATTCAACATGGAATGATAACAATGAATATGAAATATGGGGTAATAGCAAGCTAAATGGATTTGGAAAAGAAATAGATTTAGAGCTTGTTAGATCTATAATGCCACTTCTTATGATGAAATCATCATTTGAAGCACAAAAAGCATTTAACCCAAATGAAAGACCATATCTTATATCAAGATCAGGGTGTCCTGGTATGCAAAGATATGTTCAAACTTGGAGTGGTGACAACTATACTTCATGGAAAACATTAAAATATAATATAAAAATGGGTAATGGATTAAGTTTATCAGGAGTATATAACCATGGTCATGATATAGGTGGTTTCTCAGGTGATGCACCAGAACCAGAATTATTTGTAAGATGGGTACAACAAGGAATAATGTATCCTAGATTTACAATACATTCTTGGAATGACGATAAAACTGTAAATGTACCATGGATGTATCCAGAATATACAGAAACTGTAGCTAATTTATTAAAACAAAGAAATCGTATAGTGCCATATATATATGATTTACTTTATAAAGCACATAAGGATTATGAACCTATAGTAAAACCAACATTATATGATTTTGGAAATGTAGATAAAAAGACTTTTGAAGAAAATGATGAATTTATATTAGGAAACTCATTATTAGTTGCTTGTGTAGTAAATAAAGGAGATAGAAAAAGAACTGTGTATCTTCCCAAAAATGATTTTGGATGGTATGATTTTAATACTCATATGTGGTATGAAGGTGGACAAACAGTTACTATACCAGCTCCGTTACAATATGCTCCAGTATTAGTACAAGGAGGTAGTATAATACCTATAAATGAGGCTGATGTTACTTTTGAAACTAAATCAAATGATGAAAGAGCATTTTATATATTCCCTGCAAAAGGAGATTCTACATTTGAATATGAATGTTTTGAAGATGATGGAATAACATATGATTATGAAAATAATCATATAATATATAAATTTAATGTAGTTACTAATGATTCTGAGATACTAGTTAACTTAGAAACAAAAGGAGAATATAAACCAAAATACAATGAAGTATCTATTTACCTACCTAAAGAAGAAAATAGAATACTTAAGGTAAATGGAGTAATTTTAAATAAAGATAGAAAATATATTTTAAGTAAATAAATAAAAATGCTTCTGTGCTAGATTATAGTATGGAAGCGTTTTTATTTTTTATACTTTTCAGAATATATTTGTCTGTATTCTTAATATATATAAATCATACATTTATAAAAATAAAAATATAAGAATAAAATTATGCTAAAATATATATAAGAAATACAAAAGGAGTAGACAGATGAAATTTAAATATGACTTACATGTGCACACAAAGGAATTAAGTGCTTGTGCCAGACTTACTATAGAAGAAATAATAGATGAGTATATAAAGGCAGGTTATGCAGGATTAGTAATTACAGACTATTTTAGAAAAGGTTACTTTAGAAAATGCAAAAAGGAGGTATATTTATGAGTAAGAAAATTATTATAATCGGTGGAGGAATTGCAGGACTTACAGCGGAAATTTATGGATTAAAAGCAAATTATGATGTGGAAATTTATGAAAAAATCATATAGTTGGAGGAGAATGCACTGGCTGGGACAGACAAGGATATTATATTGACAACTGTTTGCATTGGATGATGGGAACAAATAGGGGTACAGATCTTTATAATATTTGGAAGACTGTGGCAGCAGTAGGAGATGATATAGAAATTTTTAAAAGTGATATAATGTATACATCTACACTAAATGGTGAGAGTTTATCTTTATACAGA
>JABLTO010051652.1_pt1 | contig 17591 bp, 21 predicted proteins | sample 7160091 | NCBI WGS metagenome assembly JABLTO01 (sample SAMN14651225, study PRJNA627086) | human gut metagenome | isolation source: feces | host: Homo sapiens
ATTGTTTGATTATGATTGACTTTATACAAAAAGTATGATAGAATTTAAGCAGAAATAAAACTTTTTGTTTTTTACTTTTTGATTTTGTTGCTATAAGCTGATATATACGGTATTCTTTCTAGATTACCGTATATACATGATAAGGAGAATCAGCATGCGTAAAATCAAGGAAGACAAAATGTTCTATAAACAGTTGCTGGATATGCTGGAGTCGGAGTTAGGAAAGGATTTTGAGCTGGCATTGCATGATTTGACGCTAGATTACAACCATACACTGGTGGATATCCGAAACGGACATATTACAAACCGTCAGATAGGCGACTGTGGTAACAACCTGGGGCTTGAGGTTCTGCGGGGTACTGTGGAAAACGGGGATCGCTACAATTATGTAACCCATACCAATGACGGAAAAATTCTGCGCTCTTCTACCATGTTCATCAAGGGTGATGATGGTTCGATTATCGGTTCGCTGTGCATCAATAAGGATATTACCTTCTCTATCAAAATGGAGGAATACCTGCATCAGGCCAACAACTATCCGCTTGCGCCACTGGAGGACGGCGAACCCGCGCACCACAGTAATGAGGTTTTTGTGAACAATGTAAGCGAGCTGTTGGACTACTTTCTTCAGGAAGGGCTCAAACATGTGGCCAAGCAGGCCCGGCAAATGAACAGGGAGGATAAGTACAAGTTTATCAAGTATCTGGACGACAAAGGGGCCTTTATCATTACCAAGTCCAGCGAACGGGTATGCGAATTTCTGGGTATTTCCCGTTTCACGCTATACAACTATCTAGACGTGGTACGAAGGGGAGATCCCAAAACAGAAAAGGAACACAACGACTGATCGCAGGCAGATGGGCGGCAGAGAAAATGGGTTTTTTGCCGGTATAAAGCGTGCACATTTATACCGACATGAAAATAAGAATGGCTCTCAGCACCAAACACAAAGAAAGGATCGTGGAAATGATGAAACAACGCACTCGAAACCTCGCTGCATTGTTGGCTCTGATCCTCCTTCTGACCGTTGGCATCTGCCTGCCCGCAACCGGCGAAAGCGACGACCCTCACCGCGCCTACAGCGGCACCACGCTCAACGTGCTTCTCAAGGAAGGCTATGAAATCGAAGTCATGCAGACCTATTACAAGGACTTTGAAGAAGAAACGGGAATCAAGGTCAACATTGAGGTGTACGATGAAAGCACCACCCGTCAGAAGTACATTCTGGACGTTACTTCCCAGACCGGCTTTTATGATATCACGGCAACTTCCTTCTGGTATTTTCCTGAATACCAGATCAATGGCTGGCTGGCTCCCATTGATGACCTGATCGCCAATCACGCCGATCCCGAATGGTATCATCCAGAGGACATTCCCCAGTCCGCCATGGACACATTCTCAGCCGACGGACAGCATTACTGCATGCCGCAGACCATCATTTCCGGCATGGCTTACTACCGCAAGGATATTCTTGAGAAGCATGGCATAGAAGCGCCTAAAACCACCCAGGACATCATGGAGATGCTACCCGTGCTCAAGGAGAAGGAGCCGGACATGATCGGCATTGCCGAGAGAGGCGCGGCAAACTTTGCCTCGCTGGGCACTTACCTTGGCTGGGCATGGGGCTACGGTGCGCAGCTTCTGGATGAAAACTACGGCGTACATGCCAATTCTCCTGAAATGGTCCAGGCGGTAGGCGACCTTGTTTCGTTAATCCGCGAATATGGACCGGCTGACGCGCCCTCCCTGACCTTTACGCAGATGGCAGAAAAATACGTAAGCGGCAACTGTATTTTCTTCTTTGACACCTCCGGCCATGGCTCTCAGATTGAGGACCCCACGCAGTCTGTCGTAAACGGCAAAACGGGTTACGCCATTTTGGAAGGCCCTGAGGGGCGGCCGTTGCAATGGCTGTACATGGAGGGCCTAGGCATCAACGCTTACTCCCAGAACAAGGAAGCCGCGTGGCTTTTCCTCCAGTGGCGCATGAGTCGCGAAACCACTATGAAGGAGCTTACCGAATTGGCCCGCACGGATGTGCCTAGCCTCTATGTGCTCAACTCTCCTGAATACGATGAATACGCCGAAACCAACGGCATCACCGAGTACACCACGCTGCTTCAGGAGTCCTGGGAGATGGCCGACATCAATTACTGGCCCTTCATTCCCCAGTTTGTAGAAATTGGCGACGCGTTCATGGTGGAGGTTTCGGCTGCCATCGCCGGCACGCAAGATGTACAGACCGCGCTGGACAATGCGCAGCGAAACATTGAACAGATCATGCAGGACGCCGGATACTGACCCTGAATTGTAACGGTGACATTTGAGCACGGCATCTCGCTGTGCTCAAATGTCACATAGATGGCCCAAGGCCAGGATGGGACGTGAAACCATGTATAGCAAGAAGTTCTTTTTTATCACCCTGGCGCCCGCGATGCTTATCTTTCTAGTGATGATGGTCTATCCACTCAGTCAGGTGCTTTACCTGAGCCTGACAAACTACAAGCTCACCGGCGGTGGAGCGGTGCGGTTTATGGGACTGACACAGTACGCGCGGCTGTTTGCGGACGAGCGGTTTGTCAGTGCGCTAGGACGCACGTTCTACTTTGCCTTCATGAGCGTGGCGCTCAGCGTTCTGCTGGGGTTTGTGGTAGCGTATCTGCTTCAGGCAAAGTACGCCAGGGGTTCCGGCTTTTTCCGTACGGTCATCCTTGTGCCCATGTTCATGACGCCACTGGTAGCAGGAGCAGTATTTCGGTTTCTGTTCGACTATGACTATGGCGCAATCAACCAGCTGTTACAATCGCTGTCGCTGAGCAAGATACAGTTTTTGAGCTCACCGGCATGGGCGCTCAACTCGGCCATTATGGTGGATGTATGGCAGTGGTTTCCCTTTGCAGCCATCGTGCTGTGTGCGGCACTGGAGAGCATTCCACCCGATCACCTTGAGGCTGCCGACATCGATGGTGCCGGATGGTGGACCAAGCTGTTTTGCATGAAGCTGCCGTTTCTCAGGCCGGCTTTTAGCATTGTGCTGCTTGTGCGCTTTATGGATGCGTTCCGCGAGTTTGACAAAATCTATATTCTTACCTCCGGCGGCCCTGGAACGGCATCCGAAACCATCAGCGTCTACACCTGGCGGCAGGCTTTCCAGTATTACAACACCGGCTACGCTGCCGCTGCGGGCGTAATTATGCTTTTGGTCATTAACCTGATCTGCACCCTGTATGCCAAGCTAAACCGGGCGCGAAAGGAGGAGCTGAGATGACGCGCAAACGCACGCAGACCGTCTGCATCCTGATTGCGTTTCTGGTGATATTTTTCATATGTATCTATCCGTGGGCCGTGATGCTGCGCGTGTCCTTCCTGCCCGCCACCAAGTATTTTGAAAATCCGTTGGACTGGTTTGCCGGTCTGGACCTGTCGCATTATCAGGAGCTGTTTGCGGGCGACTTTCCACGTTATGTGGGTAACAGCTTCATCATCAGCTTTGCTTCCACGTTGTTGGTGATGGTAGTGGGTACCATGGCAGCCTTTGGTATTTCGCGCTACCGTTTTCGCAAAAAGGACAATCTGCTGTTTTTTATTCTGGGTACGCGCATGGGCCCCGCAGTGGTGTTTGCCGTTCCCATGTACCTGATGATGGTCAACTGGAAACTCATCGACACCTTCCCCGGACTGGTGCTCATCTACACATTCAGCAACCTGGCCTTCTGTATCTGGATGATGTATTCGTATTTCAAGGACATGCCGCCGGAGTTTGAGGAGGCGGCCATGCTGGACGGGCTCGGCGAATTTGGCGTGTTTTTTAGAATCTCCGTTCCAATGGCTTCCACAGGGCTTGTGGCCACCGCCATTTTGACATTCACGTTCATCTGGAACGAGTTTTTCTACTCCCTGATTATGACCCGAACCAACGCCAAGACGTTTCCCTCGCATATCCCCTCCTTTTTTGGGGCCTATTCCATCGACTGGGGCGGCATGTTTGCCGCGTCCGTACTGGGAACCATCATCCCCATCGCCTTTGGCATAGTGGTCAGGCGCTATCTCGCACGTGGCCTGTCGATGGGCGCTGTTAAATAGGAAAAGGAGGATGTGTCCATGCGAATGTATCTGCTGGACTATGGCTATACCGATGTGGACAAGGGCATGGTTCTTACCCTTGGCAGGGACGTGGGTAAGGTGGTATCAACGCCCATCTGGGGCGCACTGGTGGAAACCCGGGCGGGCTGGGTGCTGATTGATACAGGCATGAACCCGGTCCATATCAATCAGCCGGACGCAACCTTTGCCGGCACGCCGCTCAGCGGAAAAATTGTTCCCGTGATGACCAGCCAAAACCGCGCGGACGAATGTGTACGCGCCTGCGGAGTCGATCCCGCCGAAATCGTCATGATTTTGAATTCTCACCTGCATTTTGATCACTGCGGGGGAAATGCGCTTTTTCCTACGGCGGAAATCGTCGTTCAAAAAAAGCATTATGAATGGGCTATGCTGCCTGAAAGTCAATGTCCCAGGCGCGATTTTGACCTGCCACATGCACGATGGCGCTTTGTGGATGGCGAGGAGGAAGTTCTGCCCGGCATCCATCTCATTCTTACGCCCGGGCATGTGCCCTACCATCAGTCGTTCCTGCTGAACCTGCCGCAAGGGCCGGTCATCATAGCCGCCGATGCGGCTTCGCTTGCCGAAACCATGGCGCCTGGCGCCGAAATCACGGCTGACGATCCGCGACTGTACCATGCAAGCATAGCAAAGCTTGAGCGTCTGGCTCACGATACAGGGGCCCGTATTTTGCTTTCACATGACCAGGCGCTATGGCAGCAGTGGCCGCATGCGCCCGAATGTTTTCATTGACCGATGCCGGCCCATAAAGGAGGATGCCTATGAGAATAGCCGTAATTGGAGCGGGCGATTTTGGCGCGCTTCATCTTAAGGTGTATCAGGAACTGCCTGATGTAGAAGTGGCCTGGATCTGTGTGCGCCATCCGGAGAAGGTGGCCGCCCTGGCGCAGGCTTGCAACTGCCGGGTGACGACCCGCTATGAGGATATTCTGGAGGATGGCACGGTAGATGCCGTAAGCGTTCTCACGCCGGAGCATGTGCATTTTGAGCAGGCCATGGCTGCATTGGAACACGGCAAGCATGTGTTGATTGAAAAACCTGTTTCTACCGATGCCAAAGAGGTGGCGCTGCTTGCCCGTAAGGCAAAGGAAAAGGGACTCGTTGCCATGCCGGGACATACGTGTCGCTTTATCGCGGGCTTTGCCCGGGCTCGGGCGTATCTGTCGCAAAAACAGATTATACCCGTTTCCATCCACGCCAAACGCAACATTCCGCGGGAAAGACTGGCGCTTCACAACCGTACGCATCCCGTGCTCATGGCCCTCAGCCATGATATCGACCTTATCCTTTCCTATGTACATGTGCGGCCGCAACGTATCTTTGGTATGCAGCGAAAGACGGATCCTTCTTTGCAAAACCCGGATATCTTCTGGGGTATGATACAGTTTGAAGACGGTTGTATTGCAGCGCTGGAAACCCTGTGGGTGTTACCAACAAGCGGCCGATATGTGGAATCCGCCATGGAAATTGCCGGCGTGGATGAAGTGGTACATGTCAACTATCCATCCGACGCCATCTGGATTGAGACCGCACATGGGCGCGATTACCCGGATCCCGCCTTCTTTGAATACGTTAATGGCGAATGGACCGGTGCGCTTAAGAGCGAACTGGCGTACTTTGTGCGCTGTGTGCGAGAGGGCCGCACGCCGGAGGTGGTCACGCTGGAGGAAGCTGCTGTAGGCGTGAGAATTGCGCAGCTGCTGATTCAGTCGGCCAACGAGGGCCGGGAGATCGCCTTTGAGGAGGCGAGGGTATGAACGTAACGGCACTTCGGGAGCAGTTTCCCATCACGAGGTGGGGAACCTATTTGGATCATGGTTCGCGCTGTCCCACGCCGCAGGCAGTGCTGGAGCGGCAGGAGGCGTTTGCACGCTTCTGTGCGCAACGCGGCCGGGATTATGCGGCCTGGTGGACCATGGCAGACAACCTTCGTGCCCGCATCGCCGCTCTGATCAACGCAGAAGCGGCGGAAATCTGCTATGCCAGCTCCACCACCCATGCCCTTAACCTCTTGGCGCAGGGGTATCCATGGAAGGCAGGGGACGTGATTGTAGCGGCACAGATGGAATTCCCCTCCAATGTGTATCCATGGCTGGGCCTTGCGGAAAAAGGGGTGGAGGTGCGCATGATCCAGCCTCAGGACGGGCGCATCACGCTGGAAATGATCCGGGATGCCCTGGACGCGCGTACGAGGCTGGTGGCGCTGAGTCACGTTCAGGCAGCGAACGGTTTTCGCCTCAACCTTCAGGAGGTGGGGCAGCTGTGCCACAGCAGGGACATCGTCTTTTGTGTAGATGCCACGCAGTCCCTCGGGGCCTATGAGGTGGATGTGGAAAGGGACGGGATCGATTTTCTGGCCTGTTCCACATACAAGTGGCTGATGGCTTCGGACGGACTGGCCGTGTGCTTTTGCCGCGCTCAGCTCTTGCCTAGCCTAAAGTTATCGTATTACGGCTGGTCCGGTCGCTGTGACCGTAACGAGTTTTACACATATCCGATGAAATATCCGTCAAAGGCACAGCGATTTGAACTGGGAAATCCCAACTTTTCCGCACTGGCTGCGCTGGAGGCTGCGCTGGATCTGCGCGATGAGATTGGCGGAGAAGTTATCCTTGGCAGAACGCAACAAGTGGTGGATTGCTTTTATGAGGCGCTGCGTGGTATTGAGGGCGTTATGCCGGTGGGGGATTTCGCCCCCGATCACCGTGGCGCGCTGATTACATTGCGGCTGGAACATGCGCCACGCGTCTTTGAGGGCCTAACCCGGAGGCGTATTGCGACCGCTTTGCGCCGGGAAGGCATCCGCATTTCCCCGTATTTTTACAACACCTCGGAGGAGGCCGACCTTCTTGCCAGGGCTCTGCGCGAACTGACGGGAGGTGGAGCAGCATGAAAAACACGCTGATTCTTGCCCGAAAACTCTTTGATGGCGATACCTGGTTAGAGCCACCCGGAGGTGTAGCCGTAGCGCTATATCAGGGACGTATCGCGTATGCGGGGCCAGCGGAGCAAGTGCCAACGGGAGAGTGGGCGACCTTTCATCTGACGGATGCAACGTTGCTTCCAGGGCTGATTGACATGCACGTGCACATGACGATGGACGGCTCGGCCAGCACCATTGAACAAACCCAGACGGACAGTCCTTCGCAGGCCATGCTCAGGGCGGTTATAAACGCAGAAAAGCAGATCCGCAACGGTGTGACCACCGTAAGGGATTGCGGCTGCCAAGGCGATCAGGCCATTCGGCTGGGGCAGGCTGTGCGGCAAGGTCAGGCATTGCGATCACCCAGAATCTTTGCCTGTGGCCAGGTGCTGTGTATCACTGGCGGACACGGAACCTTCATCGGCTGCGAGTGCGATGGCCCGGACAGTTTCCGTAGAGCCGCGCGGCGCATGCTGAAGGAGGGGGCAGATTTTCTAAAAATCATCTCTACCGGTGGCGTTATTTCAAAGGGAACCCAGGCCGGCGCCGTGCAGATGGACCTTGAGGAGGTGGCCGCCGTCGTTCATGAGGCGCAGAAGGTTGGCGTTCCCGTTGTCACACATGCCCACGGCGCAGAAGGGATACGAATCGCCTTAAACGCAGGTGTAAGATCCATCGAACATGCCTCCTACCTGGATGAAGATGGGCTACAGCTGTTTTGCAAGAACGGTGCCATGTTTACCTCCACGCTACTGGCATCGCAGCTTGAACTGGATCATGCCGATGAACTGCCTGCCTATATGGCTGAAAAAATCCGTGCGCACATGGACCGCGAACACGCGAGCGTGCGACGACTCATTAAGGCGGGTGTGCCAGCGCTGGGCGGCACGGATGCCGGAACACCCTTCAATCCGCACGGCAGGCTGGCAGATCAGCTTATCATCCTCATGGAGCATGGGCTCAGCGACGTCCAAACCCTGCAGGCATCCACCTCGCTGGCAGCGCGTGCCCTTAACAGGGAGGGAGAGTTGGGCAGGCTGCTCCCTGGTTTTGTTGGCGACGTGCTGGCCGTGGACGGCGATCCTCAACGGGATCTGGCTGCGCTTAAAAAAGTCCGCTGCGTATGGCGTGACGGATGGCTTTTGTATTCCAAAACCGATATAACTGGGAGGTCGTCAAATGTCGAAAATTGAACAGAAACTTCAGGAAATGGGGCTGGAGCTTCCTCCGTATACAGCCCCCAAAGCCGCCTATGTGCCCACTGTTCAGGTGGGAAAACTGGTTTTTGTTTCAGGCCAGGGCGTAACCCGGGAGGGCAAGGAGCTTATGATGGGACATGTGGGCGCAGAAATTACGCTGGAACAGGCACAGGAGGGGGCTCGCATCTGTGCGCTCAATGCGCTTTGTGTGCTTAAGCATGCCTTGGGTGATTTGGACCGCATCCGCCGCATTGTCAAGGTGCAGGGCTTTGTCAACAGCGCGCCTGGCTTTGATAAGCAGCCGTGGGTTATCAATGGTTTTTCTGAACTGATGCAGCAACTCTTTGGAGAAAACGGCAGGCATGCACGTACTGCGGTATCGTGTAACGAGTTGCCCTTCGGCACTCCCGTTGAGGTAGAAATGATTGTGGAAATCGACGGCTGACTGCTGCAGCACGAAAACAGGGCCGATGGTGACAAGCGCTGGACCTGCTGACGAAAAGGAAATCCGGCACGCTGCCCCGCCCCCTTCGGATGGAGGGAGGCGGGGGTTTTGCATGAAAGGAGAAGGAGAGACAGTAAATTTATCTTCTTGACGAAAATGCTAAAAATATTATAGGAGAACAGGACTATACGCTGTCGCATATCATAGCGTATGCAGATTTTGAGAAGTTCCGCGCGGTGCTCGTAGATGACCGACCCGTGCCAGAAACAGGTTACACAGCATGGGCAGGAAGCACATATGTTTCCTTGAGGGAAAGCTATTTGAACAACCTTTCCGAAGGAACGCATGCGCTTTCAGCCCTGTTTTCTGATGGATATGCCGAAACAACCTTCACCGTTGGAATGACTGCCGCAGCTACCCCGCCCAGAACAGGAGATACAGCAATGCCCTGTCTGTGGCTGACAGCCTGTCTGCTCACAGGCGCAGGATTGTTCTGGGGCCTTCGTCGAGCCAAACAGTATCTATAAATTCTCATTTTGCAAGGGCATCCGCCTCGTGGTTCTCTCTCCATTACGCCTGAGCAGGCCCTTGCCGATCTGGCACAGGAGCTGCGCGACAACATCGAAAGCAATTATGGGGATATCTAACGTCCTTTCAGAAAAGGCCGTTCAGGTATGAAAATGAAACCACCAGGCGGCGGGCACGGAATGTGTCCGCCGCGGCAACTAAATCCCCGTATTGCGGCCCCAGACTTTGATCTTTGAAGGGAAGTGAGCTGACGTGCAGCTTTTGAAGCAATCCTTCAACCGCTTGGATCTGCGCAAAAACTGGCCTGGTTATCTGATGATTGCTCCGGCCATTATAGCCATTCTGGCCCTGAGTCTGTATCCTCTTTTGCGCGGAATAACCCTCAGTTTTACAAACTACAATCTGGTACGCCCCACATCGAAGATTTTTGATACCTTTGCCGGATTCAGGAATTATGAAAGGATCTTCACGGATGAGAAATTTATCCTTTCGCTCAAAAACACGCTGAATTGGACGCTGGTCAATCTCGTCGCGCAGCTCCTGTTCGCCATGCTGCTGGCGCTTGCCCTCAACAAATCGATGCGCGGACGCTCTTTCTTCCGTACGATGACGCTTGTCCCCTGGGCCGTTCCTCATTCCATTGCCGCCATGACGTTTACGTTCCTATTCAATGCAAATGTGGGCATTGTCAACATTCTGGCCATCAATCTTGGCCTTCTGGATAAGGGAATCTCATGGCTCGGCAATGTTGAAACCGCCTTTCCCTGCGTCGCGCTGGTGGCAATATGGAAAGGTATCCCGTTTCAAATGATTTTTATTCTCGCTGCGCTGCAGGGAATCCCCGGAGAGGTATACGAAAGCGCAGAAGTGGACGGTGCCAACCGCTGGAAGCAGTTTTGGAAGATCACTTTGCCTATTATCAAGGAGCCATTGGCCATAGCGACGATCCTCAATACCATCGGTATCGTGTCCTGCTTTAACACCATTTGGCTCATGACCGAAGGCGGTCCGCTCTATAGCACCGAAATCATTTACACCTATGCCTATCGCCAGGGATTTTTGGTTCATGATCTGGGTACTGCCGCAGCCGCATCCATGGTTTTGTTTGTGATTATGTCCGTCATTGCGATCATCTACCTGCGTATGGTGCGTGAAAAGCAATAGGAGGATGTATATGATGAAAGCTAAGGTTGGCAGCCGGGAAAGAGCAGGCTTTTTTACATATGCATTTGCCATATTGATGGTCATGGCTGCCCTCGGCCCGTTTGTTTACGTCGTGCTCACAGCGCTGAAATCGCCGGAACAGATCTATAATGCGGAAGAGATCATTCCCAGCTACATCACCTTTTCCAACTTTACAGGTGTGCTGACCCGCTCGCTGTTTGTGCGTTATTTTCTCAACAGCGTTTACATCACACTCGTTACTATGTCCATCAGCATGGTGATGGCTGTTCTGGCGGCTTACGGATTTACACGCTATCACATTTTCGGCGCAAATACCATGAAGACCACCATCCTCATGACGCGCATGTTCCCTGGGATTCTGCTGTGTCTTCCCTTTTATATCATAATGAAAAACCTGGGGCTGATTGATTCACATCTGGGACTTATCCTGATGTATCTGTCCTTCACGCTGCCATTCGCCATATGGAATCTGTGCGCATTTTTCGCACAGATGCCGTGGGAGCTGGAAGAAGCCGCTATGATCGACGGCTGTGCCAGATTTTCCGCTTTCTTCCGAGTGATGATCCATGTGGCAAAGCCCGGCCTTTTTGTAACAGCTTTGTTCAGTTTTATGAACAACTGGGACGAGTACATGTATGCGATGATCTTTATTAACACTACGGAGAAAAAGACCATTCAGGTCGGTATGAAGGATTTCATCGGTCAATACACCACCGACTGGGGTATGCTCATGGCCGCCGTTACGCTCAGCTTGATCCCCGTATTCATTTTCTTCGCCGTTGTACAAAAACATCTGATGACGGGCCTGACGACGGGTGCGGTGAAAGGTTAACTGCACTTGTATGAACAAAGGAGATCAGCTTATCGAATGATCAGGTAGAATAAGTTTCGCAAAAATAAAAGGAAGCATGGATAGCAGAACTCTGGTAGAATGAAGTGGCGACGCACCATTCAAAAGGAGAAAGCAAACCATGTCGAAAAAGATTGTACAGCTAAATGAGGAGGTTATCAAAGGATAGCTCAAGGAGCTGGTACAAGGTAGCGTAGAAGAAACCCTTAACGAGCTGCTGGAGGCCGAGGCAGAGAAACTCATACAAGTGGCCCGGTACGAGCGTAACGAGCAGCGTCAGGGTTACCGCAGAGGCCACTACAGCGCAACCGCACTACGACTTCTGGGGATGTCACCCTCAAGGTGCCTAAGCTCAAGGGAATCTCCTTTAAGACCGCCATCATTGAGCGGTATCGCCGCCGGGAGAGCAGCGTGGAAGAAGCGCTCATCTGTGCCAGGCAGGCGTATCTGTCCGGCGTGTGGAGGATATCACCGAGGCTCTCCGGGACAGCAAGTTCTTTCCCTCCACCATCAGTGAGCTGAACAAGAAAGCGTATGTCCACGTGGAGGATTGGCGGAACCGTCCTCTGCAAGGCGGATGCTATCCGTATGTCCATGTGGATATGATCTACCCGCGTTGCAACTAGACACTGTCGACAAAAGTGTTGTTTTGTGGTATAATGAAGAAAAACGCACAGGGGTGTTTCTTCATGGAGAACAGCTATCGACGGCACGATATGTCCGATGCGATGTGGGAAATTCTCAAGCCGTACACAATAGGAAACAAGGGAACGTGGGGAGGGAACGCAAAGGATACCCGTCAATTTCTGAATGGCGTGTTCTGGATTTTGAGAACGGGAGCACCATGGAGAGGCCTGCCGCCGGAATATGGTAAGTGGAATACTGTCCAGCGGCGTTTCTGTCGCTGGAGAGACAAGGGCATCTGGGAAAAAATGCTGGAAGCGGTGATACAGGAGCCTGATTTCGAGTGGCTGATGATCGATGCCAGTCATATCAAAGTACATCCCCACGCGAGCGGCGCGCCTGGTGGAAATCAGGACATGGCACGCACAAAAGGGGGCTCAACACCAAAATACATTTGGCCGTGGATGCGCATGGTATGCCGATCCGATTTTTTGTCACAGCAGGTACCATTGCTGATTGTACACAGGCTTGTGCCCTGATCGACGGAGTTTCGGCCGAGTATTTGCTGGCAGATCGAGGCTATGACAGTCGCAGGGTCATCGAAAAAGCGTTGAGGGCGGGGACGAACGTAGTGATTCCTCCTCGAAAGAACCGAAAAGAGCAGCGTGATTACGACCGGTATCTCTATAAACTTCGCCATCTCGTAGAAAATGCGTTTCTCCACCTGAAACGCTGGCGCGGTATCGCGACGCGGTACGCAAAACTCACCTCTTCATTCGTTGCAGCAGTGCAAATTCGATGCATTGTTCTCTGGCTAAGTACGTTGATTTGACTATTGTCGACAGTATCTAGGGAGGAAAGTTTGAAAATGTAGCTATCCTTGTGGCAATTGCAGTCAACGAGGACGGATACCGTGAGGTTTTGGGCGCCGCTGAGGGGATGAAGGTGGACGAGGCCAGCTGGGTAAGCTTCCCTCAATGGCTCCGCGGGCGTGGCCTGGATGGTGTGAAACTCATCGTTGGCGACAAGTGTCCTGGTATGCTGGAGGCTGTGGGAGAAGTGTTTCCTCAGGCCAAGTACCAACGTTGTACCGTCCACTTTTACCGTAACGTGTTTTCGGTCGCACCTCGGGTCAAGGTGAAGCTGGTCGCCAAAATGCTCAAGGGCCATCCGTGCATAGGAAAACAAGAAGGCCACACGGGAAAAGGCTAAGACGGTGGTGGAAAAACTGCGCTCCATGGAGTTGGAAGAGGCCGCTAAGAGGGTAAAAGATGGAATTGGGGCAACGCTGACCTGCTGCGATTTTCCCAATGAGCACTGGACTCGCATACGCACCAATAATGTGATTGAACGGCTGAACCGTGAGATCCGCTGCCGCACCCGTGTGGTTGGAAGCTTCCCGGACGGTAATTCCGCTTTGATGCTGATCTGTGCCCGGCCACGACATGTGGCTGGCACCCAGTGGGGCAAAAAGAAGCATATGAATATGAAGCGCCTAGAGGTTGCTTTTGAGGATGCTTCCATTGCTAGCTAACTACATTCATCCCAGATCCTACAAATTAAAGCGCGAAAAATTCTTGATACGCCCCCCGCAAGGGGCAAGTAGATTGAGAAAATCTCATGTTTTTGGGGTATTTGGAACGGCAGGCAAGAGTCGTAGAGTAAGCATTATGAGAGAATAAGGATTGCTCCGGTCATGAATTGGCACGAAGATGTGCCTTTAACGCGTCAGGCAGGACCTGTCATCCAGAAGATTTGCCAATACCTAAGCGATTTGACTTCGAGATTGCTTCAGGCACTGCCTGCCCTTTACCACCCCCTTCTGCCCATGAACATCCCTGACCGAAAAGTGGCACCGAAACCAGACACGCGATTCCATCAATCCACCTTTATCGGTTGTCGTCCGATTGCAGCCGGAAGGGGGCTTGTCCGCTGGAATCCTGATTTGGTCGGGAAACGGGGGATTTCGGAGAGAAAATCTAGCAAAACCAAACAACAAAAAAGCCTGAAAACCGTAGTTTTCAGACAAATTTTTGGTCGAGGTGACAGGATTTGAACCTGCGACCTTTTGGTCCCGAATTCTATCTTCCGTTGGGCATCCAATCCCCGCTCGTCCGGTTGAATCGTGCTGTGACTGGATTTGTTCGGATGGGAAAGCGCCGTCGGTTGGGGGATTTGCGTGGCAGACGACCGGATGCATGGTACCAGCGGTCATGGAACAACCGGTTCGTTATTCCGCGTCGCTTCTCGTGTATGCTCGTTGATGTGGCTGCTGATGGCATCCATCACATGACCGCAGACCGGGCAATGAATGTCGTAGCGACTATACGTAGCCTTGCTGTGGGCTGTCCTGGCGTGGAGCCGATAGTAGTGCAGTACGATCTCAGCCAGATACAATTCGTGGGACTTTGCCACAGCCTTTTCGTCCGTGGAGAAGAACATCGGAACTTTTTCTCTGCCATCAGTATCGCTATCAACCAGCGGATGATACTTGTATTTCGTCATGCTGCATCTCATTACCGTATAGGCTTGTCGTCAAGGTCGCGGTACCTATCCTTTCAGAATTCCATTGCCTCCTCGTAGCTGCTGAACACAGCATCGAAAGTGCCGTGAACGACCTTCCAAAGGGACACATCGGGGGTCAATATGGCGGGTGATGCCTACAGGCTTTCCGTCAACGGTGAGGAGCAGCCTGTGATAGCGAAAGACTCCATGGGAGAACATAGATTTATCGGCATCGGTGAATTTCGGCTTGCTGCCGTAGAAAAACTTGTGTCTCATTGAACAGCCTTCTGTATCCACTGGACATGAGGGCCGCGATTTTACGAAGCTTTCACGAAATTTTTGTCCTCCACCTTACGGCCACAGGAACAGCGGAATATGAGGATAAAAATAAAAAACTCCCATTCCATTTCTGGCATGGGAAAATGCGAGTGCTTATAGATTGAAATTTTCACGCATACATGATGCAATTCTATTCAAGATGATTGTGATCACATGCGGAGGTGCTATTATGGCTGTCAGCTATAAAAAACTGTTTCACTTATTGATAGAACAAGATATGACGACTTCTCAACTGCAAAAGAAAGCGGGTTTTTCCGCAAATATCATTGCCCGTCTGAAACGAAACGGTTCCGTTTCTTTGGAAACCATTGAAAGTATTTGCCGTACGATGAATTGCGGAGTGGACGATATCCTGGAATTTGTTCCGGATGTAACCACAGACCATACGGAGGAAGTGTAATGGATAAAAAGCGTGTAGAATTGACGAAACAACAGTTCGATTTAGTTGTACATCATCACGAAGAAGCAAATTGAATATTGGTTTGCCCGGGAACTGATGCCTTTGTTAGGGTATGAGCGATGGGAAAATTTTGATAAAGCCATTATTCGTGCAATGGAATCCTGTGAAACAAGTGGTATTGAGGTTACGGATCATTTTCGTGAGGTCACGAAAATGATAGAGATCGGTAAGGGTGGGCGCAGACCTGTCAAGGATTATATGCTGACCCGCTATGCCTGTTATCTGATTGCACAGAATGGAGATCCTAAAAAGAAAGAGATTGCTTTTGCACAGAGCTATTTTGCTTTGCAGACCCGTAAGCAGGAACTCATTGAGGAGCGCATTTCTCTGATCGAGCGAACCCAGGCTCGTGGTCGGCTCCGTGAATCCGAAAAACGGTTGTCTCAGAATATTTATGAGCGTGGCGTTGACGATGCCGGATTTGGCCGTATCCGCTCCAAGGGAGATCAGGCTCTGTTTGGCGGCTATACAACACAGGAAATGAAGAGCCGGTTGGGCGTGAAGGACAACCGGCCCCTGGCGGATTTCTTGCCGACCCTTTCTATTGCTGCGAAAAATCTGGCAGCAGAAATGACCAATTACAATGTGGAAGAAAAGGATTTGCAGGGGGAACACGCCATCACTGGGGAACATGTGCAGAATAATCTCTCTGTCCGCGAAATGTTGGGACAGCGTGGAATCAAACCGTAGGCTCTCCCTCCTGCCGAAGATATCAAGAAACTGGAGCGCAGAGTAAAATCTCAGGAAAAGAAAATTGCAGCTCAGTCCGGCAAACTTCCTGCTCCCGCAGAGGAAGGAGAGGAAAACGATGGCGAATAAACTGGAATTGACCTGGTACGGGAAGGACGAGCCGATCCGTGTTGAGCCGAGGCTTTTGATTGAAAATACGGCTCTCTCCAACACCGCGGCTGATCTGGACACCGAGAATATGCTGATCCACGGTGATAATCTGCTGGCATTAAAAGCATTGGAAAGCAAGTATGCTGGACAGGTGAAGTGTATCTATATATCCACCATATAACATAGACGCAATGAACGAATACTATGAGGACTTAATAGAACACTCTATGTGGTTGAATCGTATGCGACCACGCATTGAAATACTGCGAAACTTGTTGTGTGAAGAAGGTATTATTTTTATCCAGATTAGTGATGAAGAACAGGCTTATCTAAAAGTTCTTTGCGATGAAGTATTTGGCCGCAGGAATTTTGTTAACATGATCTCTGTTAACATGAAAAATGTTGCGGGAGCTTCTGGTGGAGGTGAGGACAAAAAACTCAAAAAGAATTGTGAATTTATTCTAGTATATGATCGGGGAATGTCCTGGTTTCCTCATCATCAAGGAGGAGCAAACAAGCCTGTGCTGGAGCGACGGCCGGCGCTATTTCATCCTGCAGGGGCACAGCATGGACCGGAAAACCCTGATGAGCGTCGCCAGGAGCGTAAAAAATATTTAACAATCAGCTTGCATGTAACAAACGCCGCCTCCTTTGTGTCTAATCATAATGGAGGGTGCAAAGGAGGTTCTTTCCGTCATGAAAAGGCTTGTATCACTTCCCGCGGCGCATCAGAATCGTGGTCAACGGAGAATCCAGAGCGGAGGTCTTTCCGTGAAAAAGTACGCGATGATTTTGCTTGGGGCAATTTTGGCATGTTTGTTTGGCGCGGCTTTGGCCGCGCAGGATTTTGTCATCCCGGCCATTGAAGCCCCTCAAGGGGGGAAGGAGCTCCTTCATTCGATGGCCTTAAGCGACACGGCGTACCTTCTCTCCGCCTCAAAAAACTTCTATATCCTCGATGTGCAGACCGGGGAGGCTCAGCGCCTCTCCTTGCGCAGCGCCGGCTTGCAATATGAGCAGGTCCCGCAGACAGCTTTGGATTTTTATGATCTTCCCGACGAAAAAGCCGTCCCCGAATGGCTGCAAAAGAGCGCCTCCCTCGTCGATCTTCTGATTGCGGAGGGGGAAACGCTCTATGGCCTAAACGAGCTAAGCGGCGCTTTGTACCGCGTGGAGATTTCCGGCAAAGAGGCGACGCTTTGTCCCCTGACTATGCTGGACTTCTTTTCGGGCGCCGAAGGGGACTGGATGCCCGCAATTTCCACCAGCGCGGCCTGCGACGGAACGCTGTTCCTTCTGATGTGCCTGGCGGCGGAAGAGTCGCAGCCGGCACTCTACCGTTTCGACATGGACAGCGGGGTACGGGAGATGGTCAGGGGGCCGGGCATGGTCGCTGAAATAACCCGCTATCGAGACGGACGGCTGCTGCTGCTCGAAAAAGATGACGATTCCCAATGGCAGATTCTAATCTTTGATCCTTCCACCGGCGATCAGCATGTGCTTTTTGAAAGCAACAGGCTCAAGCTCGGCGATGCACGGGGGCTTGTCTACGATCCCTGGCGGGACCG
>JABLTO010143053.1_pt1 | contig 17584 bp, 15 predicted proteins | sample 7160091 | NCBI WGS metagenome assembly JABLTO01 (sample SAMN14651225, study PRJNA627086) | human gut metagenome | isolation source: feces | host: Homo sapiens
AAAACAAAAAATAACGTACCCCAAACCTGACCTAACCACATTTCATTAAAAATACTTGGTAACGTTATAAACACTAAACCTGGTCCGCTTCCCGGATTAACTCCAAAAGCAAAACAAGCCGGAAAAATTATCAACCCCGATAATAAAGCCACTAAAGTATCTAAAGTACATACACTTATCGTTTCACCAAACAAACGACGACTTTTATCAATATAACTGCCAAATATAGCAATTGCTCCAATTCCTAAACTAAGTGTGAAAAAAGCTTGTCCCATTGCTGCAAATATTATCTCTAATAAACCATACTGTTCAACGGCCTCAAAATTTGGAATCAAATAAAATGCTAATCCTTCACTACCTCCAGGCAGTGTAATTGCTCTAATAACTAAAATTAAAATTATTATTAACAATGAACTCATCATAATTTTAGTAATCTTTTCAACACCATTTTGAAGTCCTAGTGAACAAATACCAAAACCTATTGCAATAACTACTACCATCCAAAAAACTTGTAATAACGGATCTTGTAAAGAACTATTAAAAATATTTTCAACTTGCTGAGGTATGGCTCCTACAAAATCACCTTTGATCATTTTTACAAAATATGATAACATCCAGCCACCAACAGTTGTGTAAAACATCATTAAAACATAATTCCCTAACATCTGGAATTTCCCTATCCAATTCCAAACTTTCCCTTTTGGTTGAATTGTTTGAAAAGCTAGTGCAGCACTCTTTTGACTTGCTCTACCAACCGCAAACTCCATTGTCATAATAGGAGCTCCTAAAACAACCAAAAAAAACAAATAAATCAAAACAAATAAAGCTCCTCCATATTGACCTACAACGTATGGAAAACGCCATACATTTCCAAGTCCAATTGCACAACCTGCAGAGATCAGGATAAATCCTAATCTTGACGAAAATTTTTCTCTTTCTTTCATAACATTCTAACCCTTCTTTTAATCGTTACCTTTTAATTTTAGCCTAGTATCTATAATTTTTCAACTAAATGTTTCAAAAGTCATACAATCGTTATAAATAAACTCATTTGCATCATCTTTATTTAATATTTACATACTTCCAATATGAGCGATATTTCCCTTTACAAGCAATTACCAAATAATTCGTATATCCAAATTCTCTTGCAATAGTTCCTTTAGCAACCTTATTAACATGAGTAAGTTTTCCATTTACAACAGCATATTTCATTTCTAGTTCCTCCTTTATATTACTTATATTATAAAGGATTTTTTTTAATCATGCTTTGAGTTACCCCCATCATAAAACCGAAAAAACGGAGTTAAAATCAATTTCTTTAATTTTCTTCAAAATAGATAAAAAGAAACTGTAAAATTACAGTTCCTTTTCAATCAATTATCTTTGATCATCTATTAATCTTCTTTTTTTCTTTTTAATATTAAACCTAAACCAGAAACTATTGCAAGAGAACCAAATAAAGCAATTGATGAGTTATCTCCAGTATCAACACCTGGCTTTTCAGGTTTAGCAGGTTCTTCAGGATCAACTGGAGTTACTCCAGGAGCAATTACTGGTGTAAAAGCATTATCCTCTAATCTTGCACTAGTATCACCATCAGGCCAATTATTTTCATCTACCAATACTACTTCACCAGTTTCAGCATCAACATAACTTCCACTTGCAATTGAAGTTACAATATTTTCATAATCAGCATTTACCGGTGTATTAGCATTGATCGTAGCCTGGAATATTACTTCTTTACTTTCACCAGGTTCAATCGTTACATTAGTTTGATTAGAACCAACAAATTCAAAATACTCAGAATCAACAAAGATATCTTCTAAATCAATATTTAAAGTGATATCACCAGTATTTACTAAAGTCACTTTATAATCAATAACTTCACCAGTACCAGCATAGAATCCTTTTAATCCGTCTTTTGGTTCCGTTACACGAACTTTGTTCATTGTATAACTTACTTTTGGTGTAATATAATGTGTAACTTCTTCTGTTGGTGTATCTTCACCATCTTCTCCAGTTAAAACGTCTTTTGCTTTTAAACTTGCTTGATTTCCAATAACATTGACTTCACTGTTTGTTTCATCAAATGATTCGACTACTACTACTGGAATCTCAATTACTAATTCTCCATTAGCTTCGATCGTTCCTTCGTAGCTGCCATTCCAAGCTTGATCTTGTTCTACTCCATTAACCGTATATTTTCCATCCGCTTTTACTTGATCAGGTAGATTATCTGTTACTACTATTTCTCTTTCAACATCATATGGATTTTCTATTGTTAATGTATATGTGATCTTGTCACCCTTAGCTACCGTTGATCCACTTTCTGGATCACTTGTCTTTGTAATCGTTGGATCTTTTACAACGATTACTGGTGTATTAGCTGTACTTGTTTGTTCTAGATCTTTTTGTTTGTTTTTATCAATCGTTACATCATTACCGCTTTCTGGATCAGTATATGTAGCTGTTCCTTCTGAGGTTACTGTATTCAAATATCCTTTATCATCACTTGCTGGTGTACCTTCATTTACTGTTGCTTTAAAGATTACTGTTTCTGTTTCATCTTTTTCAAGTGTTATATTTACTGTACTGTCACCAACAAATGTAAAGTAACCATCATTTTCAAATACATCATTTAAATTAATATTTAAATCAAGATCTCCAGTATTTTTGAAAGTCACTTTATATTCGATTACTTCACCAGCTCCAGCTACAAAGCCTTTTAAGCCTTCTTTTGGTTCCGTTACACGAACTTTGTTCATCGTATAACTTACTTTTGGTGTAATATAATGTGTAACTTCTTCTGTTGGTATATCATCACCATATTCATCAGTTAAAACATCTTTTGCTTTTAAACTTGCCTGGTTTTTAATAACATTGACTTCACCGTTTGTTTTATCAAATGCTTTTATTACTTCTACTGGAATTTTAATTACTAATTTTCCATTAGCTTCGATCGTTCCTTCGTAGCTGCCATTCCAAGCCTGATCTTGTTCTACTCCATTAACTGTATATTTTCCATCTGCTTTTACTTGATCAGGTAGATTATCTGTTACTACTATTTCTCTTTCAACATCATATGGATTTTCTACTGTTAATGTATATGTGATCTTGTCACCTTTAGCTACTGTTGACCCCGATACAGGATCACTTGTCTTTGTAATCGTTGGATCCTTTACTTCAATTACTGGTGTATTAGCAGTACTTGTTTGTTCTAGATCCTCTTGCGTTGTTTTATTAATCGTTACATCATTACCGCTTTTTGGATCAGTATATGTAGCTGTTCCTTCTGAGGTTACCGTATTCAAATATCCTTTATCAATATTAGATGGTGTACCTTCATTTACTGTTGCTATGAATGTTACAGTCTTAGTTTTACCTTTTTCAAGTGTTATATTTGCTGTACTATTACCAACAAATGTGAAGTAACCATCATTTTCAAATACATCATTTAAATCAATATTTAAATCAAGCTCTCCAGTATTTTCGAATGTTACTTCATATTTAATTTTTTCATCAGCTCCAGCTACAAAGCCTTTTAAGCCTTCTTTTGGTTCCGTTACACGAACTTTATTCATCGTATAACTTACTTTTGGTGTAATATAATGCGTAACTTTTTCTGTAAATTGTTCTTTATCATACTCATCTGTATTACCAATTATCTTCTTAGCTTTTAAACTTGCTTGGTTGGTAATTATATTTTCTTCCATATTCACAGGATCATATTCTTTTGTGACAACTGTTGGAATGACAATTTTTAATATCGCTTTTCCATCTATTTGACCTTCCCAGCTTTCATTCCAATGATTTCCTGTTGCAACTACCTCACCACTTTGATCAATGATAGTATATGGTTTACTAGTATCATATACTACACCATCAGGTAATTGATCAGTAACAACAATATCTCTTACCTTATCAGAAGTGTTTTCCACTGTTAAAATATAATCTATTTTTTGACCCTTTTTAACATATTCACCAGATTCAGGATTACTTGTTTTAGTAATTTTTACTGGTTTATAATTCGCTATTTTGCCATCTTCAGCTCCACCAATAGTAGCATTACCTTTGTCATCAATAGTAATTGTATAGACAGCATCATTTTCCACATATCCTTCAGGTACCTTTGTTTCCTTCATAGTATAAGTAACATTTTCTCCCAACTTAGGCATACGTAAAGTTGGCAAATTTACAGTTCCCGCATTATCTGATGTTGCACTACCAATAACTGAATCCCCATCATATACTGTAAATTCCGCACCTGCAATAGAGTCACCGTTTTCATCTACCTTTGTAAAAGTAACATTTTTCCCATATGCTACTTCAATACTAGTTTGTCCCCCAACAACACCAACACTTGTTGCCTGATTTCCTTCACCAGTTAAAGGATCAGCAACTGTCGCATTAGTTGACATTACTACAATACTTTCATCAATAGGATTTGTTGCAACATTATAGCTATCACCATAATTTAATAATGCTTGATCAGTAGTTCCTTCAGGAGCAGTGTAATCGTTTTCATAAGTGTTGATATTTCCATTTCTGAAAAATTCTTTATTAACTTCACTAATTTTTGGAACATCTACTGGTGTATTATTACCTCCAATAGTAGGTGTTCCCCCAGCAGTAACAGGTTTAATATCAACAGTATATTTAACATTCATTGGAACACTAAACTGCCAAGCAGCATTATTAGAACTCCACAATTCAGTGCCATTAGAAGCCAAATATTTTACTCTAGGACTATAATGAAGTATTCCAGAATTATAAGTATATGTATAATTATTTTCTTTCATTAAAGAACGTAAATTTTGAACATTGATTTTTGTACTTTCAGATAATTCATTTGGTCTGGTCTCAGTAAAAATCCATGATCCCGCCTGCTCACCTTCTTCAAAATAAAAAGGTACCGGAACATTAACTGATTCAGGAACTTTATTCACAAACGTAAGCGGTTCCAAAGTACGTAATTGCTGAGTTCCCCAATTGAATGTAAAAGTTGAAGCATATTGTAATTTAATATTAGAATTATATTCACTTTTTATCAAATTAGATGGCGACCCATAAATACGACCACTTCTAATACTTAAATTAATATCATATTCCTCATTATTTGTGAAAACAACATTCTCCGCACTTGTTAGATCTGTAATAAAAGAATCGTCCGCTTCACGAACTGTAATTTCATACAAATCCAAATCAACGTCTATTCCACCAAATGGTTTAGTTTCTGCATAACTTGTCACACCAGATATAGAAAACACTGTTACTATGGCAAGCAGCAATATTAATATTTTTTTGATGTTTTTTAATTTTTTCATCTTTTTTCCCATAATAAATTAGACTATTTAATCCGCGTAAAATTTATTAATCTCCTTTCTTTAAAATTTTTATTTGTTACTGGTATATTGATGTGCATATCCTAATATTAAGTAATACACACTTTAATTATAGCACTCTCATTTATCAAGTCAAATGCAAAAATTCCCTATATTAGTAGGAATAATAGAATATATTTTAAAATAAATGTTTATATTACCAAAAATTTGATTTTATTTATTAATAATAACTTTATACTAAATAAATTTATTATTCTTATAAAAATTTGTTTAAAAAATTCTGTCATTAATAATATAAATACTCTTTTAATCTTAAATATCAAAAATCATTAAATAAACTCAATCAATAAAAAACTGTAACAAATAAGAAAACTTCCTATTCATTACAGATTTTTTTAAAAATTAGTACAAACATTTCTCAATTTATTACTTTTATAACCTTCGATATTTAAACAAACCTCTTCAATTACACGATTACGTGTTTCGATCGGTGCCCATGCAATATGTGGTGTCATAAGCAATTTTGTTGCATCTTTTATTAATAATAAAGGACATTCATTATTAAATGGTTCATTTTCAAAAACATCTAAACCAGCTCCTGCAAGTTGATGTTCTTTTAATGCTTCTACTAAATCATTTTCATTTACTATTTTACCTCTTCCAACATTAATAAGATATGCTGAAGTTTTCATTTTTCTAAAAGCTTCTTTATCAAAAAGATTTTGCGTTTGCGCATTTAATGGAGCATGAATAGAAATAATATCACTAGTTTTTAATAACGTATCAAAATCTACCTGTTGATAACTTTGTTGATTATTCTTTCCGCTAGTTGAAAAATACTGAACCTTACAATCAAAAGCACTTGCGATACTTGCTACTTTACGACCAATTTCTCCCATTCCGACAATTCCCCATGTTTTTCCTGCTAATTCATGGAAAGTATGACCTAAATGAGTGAACATTGAACTTGAAGAATAATTTCCAGAATCTATGTAGTTATGATAATAATGATTTTTATTATAAAGATCTAAAAGTAAAGCAAATGTATGTTGTGCTACTGCATTTGTAGAATAACCTTTCACATTGCAAACTACGATTTTAGCTTTATTACAATATTCTAAATCAATATTATTTACCCCAGTTGCCGTTACACAAATTAATTTTAACTTTGAAGCATCTTTTAACTGCTCTGCCCCTAAGAAATGTTTATTAGTAATTACAACACTGGCATCTTTAATTCTTTCTTTTATTTCTTCTTTTAAACTTTGATCATAAACTGTTACAGCTCCATATTTATTTAATTTAGACAAATCAACATCTTTTCCTAATGTCTCACTATCCAAAAAAACAATTTTTAAATCTTCTTGAAGAATCTCTATTACATCTTTTAATGTTTTTCCACTTAACATTTTACCTAACAAAATAGCTTCATTCAAATCTAAGATCTTTGATGGCTTCCAATTACCACTCATCACACCACTATTTATTTTAAAACTAAGAGCTTTATTCAATAAAGCAATTCCTAACGCCCGATTAGTCATATCATCCATCTTTTCAATATCAGCCATGATCTTATCTGTAAAATTAGGATCTATTCCAGAACAAGACTTGACACAATCTAAAAAAGTATCAAACTTATTTATTTCTTCCCTAAAAATATCATTAAACAATAAAGGTAAAACTATATTATAAAGATCCATTGGTACAGAACCATATCCCTTTGTGAAATTATATAATATTGCACTCCCTAATTTTTCATCTTTCATTCCATCAACTAACTTCATCTTCTTCTCCTAAAACATATTCACTATAATTCTTTGTCGATCTTGTAAAGTCATATCATCATATATAATAAAGCAATACTTAAATCTTTTATAACGATGATCATATTTCAATACATTATAGCTCAAATAACGACTATCACATTCTTTAGCTCCACTACCACATGAAGAACCTGCAGCAATTACATACATCCCATCATGATTCGTAAAAAACGGTAAATGTTTATGACCATGTAAAACATACTGGATCTGATGTTTTCGAAGCCATTCAACTAGTTCCTGACTATCAACTAAGGCCTTAGAACTATCCATAATTCTACCAACAAACATCTTTTCCCGCCATCTCTGTTTTAAAAACTCATCTCTTGTAATCGGAAATAAATGATGGTGCAACATTGCTACTAATGTATAGTTTTTTAAATTAGGAATATTTTCTAATTCTTCATCAATATTAGCTAACTGCTCTTGTCCCACTTTACCCCGGGCTAGATTCCCTTCAACTGTAGAGTCGATTTTAATTAAAATAATTTTTTCTTCTTCAAATACTTTAATACTTTCATTCAACAAAAAAGCAATCACTTTACTTTTTTGTTTCTTAAAAATATTAAAACCATTTACAATAACATCATGATTACCTAAAATAAATGAAACATCACCACCATACCTATTTTTTAATAATTTCATAAACCCTGATGCTTCATACATATTCTTTTGATTTGGTGAATTCATCAAATCACCAGTAATTAAAAACTTTAACTGATAATATGAACGTAATTGTTTACAAGTATCATCTAAACTTTCCTCTAAAGCCAAACGACCCTGATTTTTCTTTTTGTTTCCTAAATGCAAATCACTCAACTGAACAAAATAACTATCATAAGGACTTAAATATTTACTTGAAAAGATCGTCCCATGTTCTATTTTGAACATTGCATCCTCAATATCTTTGATCGTATATACCGGTACAAAAGCCCAATCATCACCTTTAAAAATTAATAAACCCGGCCAGCGATCAATTTGATACAAAGCATTAACAAAATGCTTATACGGACCATAAAATGATAGATCATTCTTTTTTAATAAACTATGGCAATTTAATACACTTACTTTATCACTACTTAAATCTTCAACCAACTGGGTCGAAGTTAAATAAATATTGATTGACTCATCATAATTAAAACTAGATAACGCTACGATTTGATACTTATCTCTTTCCACTTTTATATAATCAATTAACTCCTGATAATGCTTAGGATCAAATTTATCAATTATCTGTTCCACTCTCTTAGCTTTAATAATTGCCATAAATGTGTCATAACCAATATTTTCAATTGCATTTATGTTAATATTACGTTTATACATCCACTTTCTAAACTGACATAAGCCACGATATCCATCAAGAATGCGACTAAAATAAGTTACACTATTATCATAAATCAAATTCAAATAACAGTTGATCAAATCATACTCATTCATTTTATCGCCTCCTATTTATATTATACCGCAATCAAGTAAAGAATAAATAATTAAAATATATTAATTCAACGATTTTAAAAGAAAAAGCCTATAAAAATAGGCTTTTTAGAATTTCAAATTTCTCGGTGTTCTTGGGAATGGTTCAACATCGCGAATATTTTGCATACCAGTTAAATACATTAAGAAACGATCAAATCCTAAACCGAATCCAGCATGTTTACAACCCCCAAAACGACGGAGATCCATATACCACTGTAATCCTTCTTTACTCATTTTCTTCTCGTCCATAATTTTCTCTAAAACATCATATCTTTCTTCGCGCTGACTACCACCAACTAATTCACCAATTCCTGGAACTAACAAATCGCAAGCAGCAACAGTCTTATTGTCATCATTTAAACGCATATAGAACGCTTTGATTTCTTTTGGATAATCAGTTAAAAATACCGGTCCTTTAACAACCTGCTCACAAATATAACGTTCATGTTCACTGTTTAAATCCATTCCCCAAGATACTTTGTTTTTAAATTTAACATCTGCTTTTTCTAATATTTCAATTGCCTCTGTATATGTCATTCGTTTAAATTCACTATTTCTTACTTTAGTAATACGCTCAATACAATCTTTATCGATCATCGATGCAAAAAAGTTCATTTCCTCAGGTGCATTATCTAAAACATAATCAATACAATATTTAACCATATCTTCAATAAGATCCATATCATCTTCAAGATCTGCAAAAGCTATTTCTGGTTCAATCATCCAGAACTCACTAGCATGTCTAGAAGTATTCGAATTTTCTGCTCTAAACGCTGGTCCAAATGTATACACATCTCTAAAAGCCATCGCAAATGCTTCAACATGTAACTGGCCAGTAACTGTTAAGAAAGCCTCTTTTTCAAAGAAATCTTCTTTGAAATTTGTATCATCGATCGTTGTTGCTCTAAACATTTCTCCAGCACCTTCACCATCATTACTAGTAATGATTGGTGTATGAACATAAACAAATCCTTGTGATTGGAAAAATTCATGAATCGCCATCGACAATACACTACGTAATCTAAAAATTGCGTAAAATGAATTAGCTCTTGGTCTTAAATGAGGAATTTCGCGCATATATTCAAATGAATGCCGTTTCTTTTGTAAAGGAAAATCTTCATCACAGCGACCTTCAATTTCGATTTCTGTTGCCTCAACTTCAAATGGCTGTTTTCCCTCTGGCGTCAATTTCAATTTACCAACTACTCTGATTGCACTTCCTGTTGATAACTTATCAATTTCAGCATAATTTTCAATTCCTTGTTCAGTGTAAACAATTTGTAAGTTTTTAAAATACGTTCCATCGTTAAGTGCAATAAACCCTAATTTACCACTATTACGATTAGTTCGAACCCATCCTTCAAGTTCAACATACTCATAACCTTCTAGATCCATTACCTGGTTACTTAAAAACATTTCATATAGTTCTCTAACCGTTATAAATTCAAACATATTAATCCTCCTAGTTTTACATATTATATACTTTATTTACGCGACTATTCAAGTATTATTGTTGATTTGAATCCATCTTAATTACTAATTCTTGAATCGCGACGACTACATCGACCTGCTGTACTTCAACCCCTGGTCTAACTGTAAAATGCGTATGAGTAAAATCAACGATTCCTTTTATTCCTAGATCCATCAAACGATCGACCGTTGCCTGAACATTTTCTGAAATAGCCAGAATCGCAATCTTACAATCCTTAGGAAACGTTTTTTCTAAATCATCGATATTATATAATTTGACCCCAAAACGTTCACCCTCTTTATTTTTATCCTGATCGTAACCACAGACGATTTTCCCAACTGTATACTGCCAGCGATTATATTTTAAGATCGCACTACCTAAATTTCCGACTCCGATCAAAATGATCGACTCATCTAGACCTAGACCAAGCACTTCACTTAAGCCATCGATCAAGTGTTTAACGTCATAACCTTTACCCCGTTGTCCAAAATTATCTGTTTTTGACAAATAAGTAAAATCCCGACGAATCGTGGTATCCTGGATTCCGGTTAATTCTGATAATTCACTAGATAAACAGTTTTCTTTTCCTTCATGCTGCATCTTTCTTAATGCTTTTAAATAAACCGGATAACGCGACATCGTCGCATTAGAGATTTTTTTATCCATTTCGATTTACCTCACTAACCGATTCATTTTCAAGATCCAAATTAGGTTTTATCCCTAAAGATAAATCACTAAACATTTTTAAATCATACATTTCTTTAGCTGCTAAAGCAATCATCATCGCATTATCGGTACAACAGCTCATTGGCGGTAATAATAATTCAACCCCATCTAAATCTTTAACAGCTGTTTCCATAGCTTTTCTTAATCCCCGATTAGCACTGACACCACCAGCCAGCATTACTTGTTTTATCCCATAAGTTTTAGCGGCTCTGATTGTTTTATTGACCAAAACTTCAATCACGACTTCTTGAAAAGAAGCAGCTAAATCATCTTTATTTATTATTTCACCACGCTGTTTAGCTTTATGATTTAAATTAATTACTGCTGATTTTAACCCGCTAAAACTAAAATTATAACTATCATCATCTAAAGGAACAGGCAAATCATAAGTATGTTTACCAGCACTTGCCATCTTATCGATTACCGGTCCACCAGGATATGGTAAGTTTAATACTCGACCTACTTTATCATAAGCCTCACCAACAGCATCATCTAAAGTCATCCCAATTACTTCAAATTCAAATGGTGCTTTCAACAAAACCAGTTCACTATGTCCACCGCTTACAACTAAGCATAAACTTGGATAAATCATATCTTGATTATAATTATTAGCGTATATATGTCCGGCGATATGATGAACTCCGATCAATGGTTTATGATATGCCATGGCTATCGTCTTAGCCGCCTGCAGACCAATATGCAGTGATCCAACCAGCCCTGGTCCTTTAGTAACCGCTATGGCATCAATTTCATCAATCGTGATATTGGCCTTTTTTAAAGTTTCTTTTAATACTAGACTTACACACTCTACATGTTTTCTACTGGCAATTTCTGGAACGACGCCTCCATATAGAGCATGAACATCAATTTGTGAAGCTACTACACTTGATAAAAATTCCCGTTTATCTTTTAATATTGCCATTGCCATTTCATCACAACTTGATTCGATTGCTAAAATCAGTGACATCTTTATACCTCCATTTCTTTTATCATTAAATATGCATCTTCATGATTATCCTGATAATAGTTCTTTCTAATTGCTACGATCTTGAAACCACATTTTTCATACAACTTGATTGCTTTTTGGTTTGATATCCTAACTTCTAAATTAATATTAGCATATCCCATCATTTTCGTGATTTCTTCACATTTATCCATTAATTTTTTAGCATAACCATTACCCTGATATGCTTTCTTTATCCCTAACGTCGTTATTTGCGTCTGATCGCCTAATAACCACATCCCAATATATCCAATTATTTCTAACTCATCTTCTAAAACTAGAATTGTTGAAAACGCATTTTTTTCCAATTCATAATAAAATGCTTCTTTATCCCAAGGGGAACTAAACAGTTCCTGCTCTAAAGCGACGATTTTATCAATATCTAAAAGATCCATCCGTCTAATCAGCATATCTTTTTAGCCTCAACATCTTTTAAATACTGCGGTACTAGATTATCGACATCCTTTACATAATCGACACTTTTAGCAGCCTGATATATATTATTACTTAAATCAATTTCAACTTTATCATGACCCACTATTTCACTATCACCCCAAACAGGGTAATTGGCATATTGCTTTTTAAAAGTCGCAAATTCCTCAATCAACATGATTTGATCAGCGACAACGCTATGATTATTATCATAAACACCGACAAATATTTTTTTACTGCGGGCATCAATAACACTGATTGCTTTATTTTTTCCTACATAACCATGTAAAGAAGATACTGCTTTGATTTTGATCTTACTTATCGCAGCTAAAGTTTTAGCAATCGTTAAAGCAACTCTTTGTCCGGTATAGGAACCAGGACCGATCGTGATGATCATTTCATCAACATCGAGAACATCAAAATTATTTTTTTCTAACATCTCATTTAAATATGTTAAAGCATATTCTGACTGGCGCCGATTGCCTTTTTCTTGATATTTATCAATACATTGACCATCTTCATACAAAGCTATTACTAAATAAATATTTGATGTATCCATTACAATTGTTTTCATTTAAAGTCCTCCATCAATTGTTCATATTTAGAACCTACTGCTTTAAAAGTAAACTCACGAGCATCTTCATCGATTTTTTTAATTATAATTTCTAATCTCTCTACTGGTAAAATATCAGCAATAAATTTTGCCCATTCAATCACACAAATATCATCACTATCAAAAATTTCTTCAAAACCTAGATCAGCATCTTGATCTTCTAAGCGATAAGCATCAAAATGTGATAGATTCAATCTACCATGATATTGTTTTAAGATGGTAAAAGTAGGACTATTTATAATCTTTTCAATTCCTAATCCTAAACCAATTCCTTTAGTAAAAGTAGTTTTACCAGCCCCTAGATCACCGCTTAAAGTAATCAGCATTTGGGGTTTTAAGCTTTCGCCTAATCTTTTGCCTAATTCAATTGTTTCTTCGAGATTATTTACTTTGATTACTTTCTCCATCTTTACCTCCCTATGTTAAATCTTCATAAACATGATACCAGTGTTTAGTAAAGTCTTCATTAAAAGGCTTTTCACCCTTTGAAGCACGATCAATTAAGATATTTAACTGTTTTTTCAATATTTTATCTAATTCTTTTGAATAATTCATCTGTTTTGCATGCTGCTTATATTCTTCTTCATCTAAGATTCGGTAATTTCCATCAGGAAATACCTTTAGATCCAAATCGTAATCAATATACTTTAAAGCTTCACCATCATATAAAGTTGGAGAAGCAATATTACAATAATAATAGACTCCCGTTTTACGAATCATACAAATAACATTATACCATTTTTTCTTAGGAAAATAACAAATCGCCGGTTCTCTTGTATGCCACATTCTCCCATCTGCTTCCGTTACCAAAGTACGATTATTTATTGCAATAAAATGTTCTTCATTTTCATCTAAAATAAATCCCTTGGACCAGCAGCGATGAATACTTCCATCATGCTTATAACAATGAATTAATACTTTTTTTCCTATCAGGGAATTTGACATCTTTTACTACCTCTCTTTTATAACAGTAACATTATACACAAATTGAGTGCCTTTTTAAAGATGTAACTTTAATTCTTGATACCAATCAAAAAATCTCACTAACTGGTAATGAGATTTAAAAAACTATTATTTGATTGTATTTTTTAATCGTGGATATAGAATCACAAATAAAACAAAGCAAGCTACTAAAGTTGCTAGATTATATGGAACATTATAAGCTAAATTTGCTTGTAACGGTGTTGCAAAAGCATACCATCCTGAAATTAAATGACAAATCGTCTTTAATATCATTACAATGATGATTCCAATCGGAAGATCAAAATTTTTGATCTTGATCAAGGGAATAAATCCCACCATTCCCACAATTGCCATTGGCAGTAAATAATCAAATATTACTGATAGTGCGCCATAAAAAGTCGCTAATCCTAAGACAAAATGTAATCCGACACAAACTAACGAAACGACGATTCCATAGCAGGCTCCCATCAAATAACTGCAAAGCATCAATACTACTAGTGAAAATGCAACGTTTCCGCCTTGTGGCATAGTTGGTGTAAATTGGGTTAGATATTCTAAAACAATTTGTAATGCTGCAAATATTGCCATATAAGTCATGGTCTTGGTGTTGATTTCAAATTTTTTGTTTTTCATTTTTCTTTGTTTCCCCTTTCTTATAAAAAGAGCCAAACAAAATTAAAAAAGCTTTTTTACAAGCGTAAAAAAGCAAATAATTTAAAATTGCTCTCTCTACGCTGGCATTACCCAGTTCAGATGATAAGGGACAAGGTTTTATCCTTTCTCAGCTAACGCGCCCCTGGCTCATTTATATTATAAATGTTATCGACAAAATAGCAAGAAAAAAACAATAAAGCTTATGCATTTAACTAGCAATTTTATAAAATGGTGTTATAATGTCCATAGATTAAGGAGGCTTTGTGAAAATGGCAAAAATTATTTCTGTAAACGCAGGTAGTTCTTCATTAAAATTTCAATTATTTGAAATGGATGATGAATCTGTTATCACTTCTGGGGTAATCGAGAGAATTGGTTTAAATGATTCAATTTTTACGATCAAATACAATGGTAAAAAAACCGTTACAACTAGTTCGATCGAAAACCATAAAGTTGCAGTGCAGCTTTTATTAGATACATTAATCGAAAAAGGAATCGTAAAAGATTTAAATGAAATCAAAGGGGTTGGACATCGTGTTGTTCAAGGGGGCGCTTATTTCAGCTCATCAGCAGTTATCGATGAAGATGTTGTAAATAAGATTGATGAATTAAAATCACTTGCACCTTTACACAATCCAGCTCATTTAACAGGGTATTATGCATTTAAAGAAGCTATTCCTAATGCTGGTGCTGTGGCTGTATTTGATACAGCTTTCCATCAAACATTAGAACCAAAATGTTATATTTATCCTATTCCATATAAATACTATACTGATTATAAAGTTCGTAAATACGGTGCTCATGGAACTAGTCATTACTATGTTTCTCATCGCTGCATTGAAATGATGGGAAATCCTGAACATTCAAAAATCATTGTCGCTCATTTAGGAGCCGGCGGATCTTTAAGTGCTGTTAAAGATGGAATCTCTGTAAATACCTCAATGGGCTTTACACCATTAGCAGGTATCATGATGGGAACGCGTAGCGGTGATGTTGACCCTTCGGTAATCGATTATTTGATCGAAGAAGTCGGTATGGATATGAAAGAAGTTATCAAGATGTTGAATAAAGAATCAGGGTTATTAGGTATTTCAGGAATATCCAGTGATTTTAGAGATGTTCAAAATGCTGCGATGGAAGGAAATGAAAGAGCCCAGTTGGCAATCGATATTTTCTATCGCCGCGTCATTGCTTATATTGGACGTTATTTCATTGCTTTAGGTGGTGTAGATGCAATTTGCTTTACGGCTGGAATTGGTGAAAATTCTTTCTTTGCTCGTAAAGGAATTTGTGATTTATTAAAAGATGCCTTAGGTATTGAAATTGATGAAGATGCTAATGTAAATGGTCAGGGCGATCGTTTGATCAGCACCCCTAATTCAAAAGTAAAAGTTTTTGTAATCCCAACTAATGAAGAGTTAGTTATCGCTCGCGATACTAAACGCTTATTAAACTTATAAAAATACATGTAGCTTTAAGCTACATGTTTTGTCTATGAAGATCAAAAGTTTTTTTAAAGCAACGATTCACGAATCACTGCTTATCGGCATTCTACTTGCTTTAGTTGGGGGTTTTTTAGATATTTATACTTACATTCTAAAAGGTAATGTTTTTGCCAATGCCCAAACTGGGAATATGGTTTTAATGGGGTTAAAATTAGCTAATCAGGATTATCTTGGTGCTTTTTACTATTTGATTCCTATATCAGCCTTTTTTTTGGGAATTATCATTAGTGAATATATAAAACATAAATTAAGTAAAGTTCAATATATCGAATGGCAGCACTTGATCATCATTATTGAGATCATCATTCTAGTAATAATTGCTTTTCTTCCTAAAAATGTCCCAAATCTAATTTGTAATGTTACGATCGGTTTAGTTTGTTCTTTACAAGTAAATGCTTTTAAGACCACAAACGGCCTACCTTATGCATCAACTATGTGTACAGGTAATTTAAGATCAGCGGGACAAAAATTAGCTTCTTATTTATTTAAAGACGATAAAGATGCTTTAAGTCATTGTTTTCGTTATTTGATCATCATTGCTTCTTTTATTTCAGGTGCCATTATTGCAACTATTTTAGTTAGTATTTTTGATCATATGGCTTTATTATTTTGCTGTCTTATTCTAATTATCATTTTACTTATTTTAGTTTATTAGCCTATTGATTAGGCTCTTTTTTTATTTTAATAAATGCTCTTCTACATAATCGATAATTTCCTGACGATTACTTAAAACTTCACAAAACGGTTTTCTTAAATCTAAACGCTGCATATCCACACAACGAATCTCACTTAATTGTAAACGGCTCTTTGTTTTGGTTTTTGACATCATTACATCAATATCAAATTCAAATTCCGGATTACAGCTAGTTCCTTTCAACGAAGTACAGGGAATGATCAACATTTTATACCCTAAATCTTTAAGTACATAACACCAATGTCCATCCATTAGTTCTTTAGGAAAACCACGGCCGATATTGAAATAAGCCAACTGATGAATTTTAGGTCGACAAGGTAAATGATAATATGTACTGTCAATATCACGACCCCCATCTTTAACTAAGTGACAGTAAAAATATTCTAACTGATTTGTTAAATGTTTTAACGAACAGCTGTATTTTTCTACATCATAAATGCCTGTTTCTTCAAGGTTTTCTAATGATTTACTGATTTCAGCTAAATTATCATGAATACTCATATTTTTTATCCTCCTATTATCTTTTACATCACTAATTGTAAAATTACTTTTATTTTTTACTGATTTTATTTTTTTATTCATTATTACAACAATTTTTTAATTTTTTTATTTTGGTAACGTTTTCAGCAAAAAAACATATAATAATTTAGGTTGCTTTTTTATTTCTATTTGTATATAATAGCAACTGTTATTAAGGAGACAAGTAAAAAAATAGCGCCAGGACTAATTCAATTAGTTGACGAGGACTAGGTTTATCGAAATATTCGGCGGGTGACCTAGAGGTATGATACTACCTAAACAATGAACAAAAATAATGAGTGATCATTAAACAAATTCATTCGGTATCCTCCATTAATAACATAATAAAAATTAAATATATTAGAT